>WNFY01004678.1_pt1 | contig 32431 bp, 27 predicted proteins | sample 5400091 | NCBI WGS metagenome assembly WNFY01 (sample SAMN13153364, study PRJNA577476) | soil metagenome | isolation source: 60 cm soil or saprolite under grassland replicate 1 | place: USA:California | collected 2016-06-15 | reverse complement strand
CGCAATTTTTATCTGCGATTGCGAGCTGCTGGCAAACCAGGCAAACTGGCCCTGACGGCGACGATGCGAAAATTGCTGATTGTCCTTAACAGCGCGCTCAAAACGGATCTAAGTTATGCTTGAAACCAAGACAGTTACTAACGGCCCCTTGGCGCAGCAAGTTCAGAGTGCTTGCCACGACACCCTGGATTTCATCCAGGTGCCCGGCTTCCCTAGTGCGATTCGCGCTTTCGCGCTCACGCACTCCTGCCGTATTGTTGTTCAACGCTAGCCGTGGCTTATCTCTGTATCGTTAGACCGCAGTCTTGGAAATCAACGTTTTGCTATGCTTAGATTTATCGCTTTTCTTCGAGCGATAAACGTTGGCGGTGGACGCACCGTCAAAATGCAGTCCTTGCGGCAAGTCTTCGAGTCACTTGGTTTTTCCAGGGTAGCCACGTTCATCGCCAGCGGGAACGTTCTGTTTGAGACGAAAACGAAAAAGACCAAGACACTTGAAAGAAAAATTGAAAGAGCACTGAAAGAGGCCTTGGGTTATGAAGTGCGCACATTTGTTAGGGGAGAGGCCGAATTAGCCAAAATCGCTAAATACCGGCCGTTTCCACAATCGAAGTTCGATGAAACTTGGCAGAGCAACATCATCTTTTTGGCGGATAATTTGAACGAGAAGTTGAAACAACATGTGAACGCGTTGAGGACGAACACAGACGCGTTCGAGGTTCACGGACGGGAGATCTACTGGCTGCGTCGCAAGAAGCAGAATGGAGCACTGTTTTCCACCGTTCCACTTGAGAAAATTCTCGGTCCGGCATTCACCGTCCGCGGGGCGAACACAATTGAAAAGATCGTCTCGAAGTACTGTGCATCGAAGATTTGCTAAATGTGCGTCATCATACAACACCGTCTAACCAATTGAAGCCAACGGCTCCAATGCGCCATGCATTTCATATCGATGTTTACTAGTGTGCTTGCACCAGCTGCCACTTGCGTCTGCCCGAGCCGTGGCTGAGCTTGATTTCGTTAGATGACATGAACACCGTCTCTCGACGACGCGGTCGGATAAGCTTGGTAGCGATGATCGTCGGCGGATTACTGGCAGTTGCTCCTGTTTTCGGTCCGCTCGGGAAGACCTTGCATTATTTGGCCGACTTCATCGCTGAGCGGCCACAGCCGATGCGAGCGCCGGATATCTCGTTTTTCGCCGAGCTACTGGCTCTGATCATTTGTCCTGTCGGGCTGCTCCTGTTTGCCATATCGCTGGTTTTGTTTATCCGAAGTGGCAGGCGAACCGCGCCTCGCGCATCATAGCAACGTCCGCATCTAACCAGGCGACGCAGCCATGCATATCGAGCGAAGACATAACGTCGGCAAGGAAGAAGCAATCCACAAGATCGACATCTTTCTTAACGATTTAATGCGCCGCCAGTTTCCGGGCGACGTCACTATTAAAGAAGCCTCCAAAGGTTGGTCTGATGACGCCATGCGCTTCTCTTTCAAGGCCAAGAAGGGTTTCTTTGGCGCCACGATTTCCGGCGTTATCCGCGTAAATGACGACTCCGTCGTTATGGACTCCGACTTGCCAGGGCTGGTCACTACGTTTGTTTCCGAAGACCAAATCCGGAACCTGATCAACGAACAGTTGGACGGCTTATTTTCGGCTTAAGCCAATGCCGACCTTGCGACATTTCATTGGTAATTCGCTGACCGTTATTGGCCAAGAGGCGTCGAGATTTCAGTGCCGGACGGCGGCGTAAATTCGAACATTGACGCAGGAACCGGCCCGCGCGTCTGATTCGAATACGTGGTCACGATCCGATCGCCGTTTGGCAACAGCATGTCGGTACGTTCGACTCGCAACTGATCATTGATTCGTAGGTCAAGCTTCTGAAACACGCGTTTCATTGCCGCAGTGCGCGGTAGCAATGCAAGCTCGTACCCGGCATCCATCTTTGTCGCAGTGATCTGGAAGGTGTTTTCGACGTTCTCGAGGTTCAATGAAGAATTGATCGCTGCTACTGTGGAATCGAGCGACGATCCTTTGCCCAGCGGATAACGCTCCGCCGATTTAAAGTTGGGGTAATAAATCCAGAGCTGACGACCATCACTTACGGTAAGGCTTGGCGAGTTGCCTTTGACTTCGCGCCGGAATTTATTAGGCGGCTGGAACCAAACTTTTCCCGAGCTAACGATCGGCTTCTTCATCAGCCGGATCACTCTTTGTTCGTGAAAATCGGCCTGCGTGCTCCGGTTCTGTCGAATTCCGGCTAGAAGGCTCTTGAGATCAGCCTCTGAAACCGGCGCACTGTTGGCGATGCATATCAGTGCTACGAAAGAAAAATCGCAGGTAAGGCGGGGCGCATTCGGTGACCTTATGTGATCAGCTCAAATTCTCAAAGCAGAGCAGGCGAAGTGCGGTCGTGCGTCCGCCAAAGTGACAGCAGCGTTACTTTTGCGACGCAGCACGGCCACCCAAATAGTTGTCCATTTTGCTGTATGAAAATCGTCATCTCATTAGTGAAAGGAATGCTGTAAACATGAAAACTACCAACTCGCTGCGCGTTCGCGCTTCTCGTTTCTTCAGCGATCGATACGCCTACAGAGAACGGCCAGATTATTTGATCGAGCTTGTCGCCTTCGGAATAATCGTCATCACCGTAACTCTGTCGCTGGCTGACGCACTGGCAACGACATTGAAATGAACGCAACCCGCTTATCAGAGAGAGGGCAAGCCGATCAGCTAGATCGAGCGGATCTAGAACAGCCAACCCCAAAGCGGACTGTTGGCCGAGTTGCTGCGATAACAGCGCCGCAAAGTGATCGAGTCGACCCAGGGTTCTACACACCCCCAGCAGGGACGTGGCTTCTTTGGAAATAGTCTCACTTGGTTACTGGCGCACGCTCGTAGCGTTACCGCAGCGGTGCGAGGCTGCGTCCTACCCCGAAAGACATAGAACTAAAGTCCAATGTGGGAATCTGTCAGAACCATTGTCAAACCCTAGATCAAAGGCGCTCATGAAAAACAGAAAACACTACATTGCGAGATCCACCGCGACGCTTACGCAAAGCGGTCTGCTGGCCGCGTTGCTGCAACATCAGCGTCGCAAGGTGATCGAATTAATTCAGCGTCGCGCACAGCGCGAGCAGGTGCGCGGGTTGCTTCGGAATAGCTTAACCTGGTTATCGGCGCGCTATCATGGCATTATCGCTGGTCGACGATTCCGTCGGACTTCTGGCCAGGGAATCCTCCCGCAGCACACTTGAATCCTTCAACTGAGTCAATGACGATGCGCCATGAAGTGCACACTTACTCAGCACTGCTGCGACAGATTCACAATGACCTGCGGATCCAGCATCCCGAGTGGATCCAGCAAAATGGCCAGTCTCCGATGTGTGATTCTTATGAGGCGCGTCTGATGGAATTACTCGTTGCCTCACTGCCAAGTGAATCCAACGAAAATATCGCTCTTCCGGACCGCGAGCTTTCGCAACGTTAATAATGTTCTTATAAAGTGGAGCTGCGCATCACACCGGCAAGCGGTTGGCCGAAGCTTTTGGTTAGATCTCGACTGATAAAGGTGTGGAGAATTGTGAAACAGGGTGCCCTTTCGAATCCTCAAAGTCACGTCTGTAGCCGCGGGCGCCGACCGCGGTTACGTCAAAGAGCAACGCGAAACCAGCGCTCCGTTTGCTTGTTCTAATTCCGGATGTTCGCGTATTCTATTCACAGCAGATCTAGCTAGCCACTCCCGGGCTTTGTGTCGTAACTCGGCAGCACTACGCAGCCCGAGCTTCTCCTTGATGCGCATCTGGTGTGTCTCAATGGTTTTTACACTTACATTCAATTCACTCGCTAGTTCCGAAGCACTGAAGCCTCTGCCAATAAAAGAGAAAATCTCCAGCTCACGATCACTTAGACTGTTGACATCGAAGCTGCGCGAGCCTTTCGGCCCGGCTGCAAAGTCGCTTAAAATTAACGGTAGCACGCTCGCGCCTACGTACGGGTGACCGCTCGAGATTTCATCGAACGCCCTGAGCAATTCGGGAGCATCCTCGATAGTCAAGTATCCTCGCGCGCCCGCCCGGAATGCGCGCTGAGCCGAAAATGCATCAGCGTGCTCGGAGAGGGCAAGTATTGCGGCCGCCGGATGGAAACTTCGGAATTCTTTAATCAACTGTATTCCGTCAGCACCGGTGAGCCTCAACCCAATCAAAACAAGATCCGGTTTGTGACGCAGGAATAACTCACGGGCTAAACGCGCTTCGTCTGTTTCTCCGCACGCCATAAATTGCCTGCTTTTAGCAATGAGCGAGAGCACGCCGGACCGAACGAAGCCTATTCGATGAACAACGAGTACTTTTGCTTTTGTCCGGCGTTTCCCTGACACGTCGTCGGGGTCTTCTGTCAGGGATTTTTTTAATCCATGCGCAAATGCATTGTTCGGCGGTCTGTCTTTGCGTTGCTGCGTATGCCGGTGTCTGCGCACTTCTGAGCTATTTTCAGCCGTTTGTAGGGTAAAACCCGACATGCTCCAAGACAAAAATTCAGGGATTTACCCCGACAGACAGACTGTCAGCTGTCCGGTTATCCTCCGCGCGAGGTGAGAACATGAAAAAAATTGCGCGGCGAAAGTGGCTAATAGCGGTCGGACTCGCGGTCGTTGCCGCATTCCTTTTTGCAGCCGGAGCTCCGTCGGGCTTCGCGGAGACTGACGATCACAATCCAATTGGGGTGAGCGGCGCTTTCGAAGGCATCATCACGACGGGATGCGCATATAACGTGGTAAGTCACAATGCACGCCGCGGCCCGATCGAGGATATCGTCGTGCCCGGCGCGATTGGAAAGTATGGGCTCAAGATGACCCGTTACTACAACAGTCGCCGCACGATCAGTTACGGCCTTATGGGCCCTGGCTGGAGCTATGAATATTTGTGGATTTCAAGCAATGACAAGGTCGAATACGCCAACGGAGACGTGTGGGACAGCCATTGTACGGGCGCCTGGGGCTTGGGTGGCCCCCTCGGCGTCTCCGATTGGAGCACGACCTGGAACGGCTATCCCGCCTTTCGGTTGGCCGACGGCGGCACGGTGGCCTTCGAAAATCCAAATTGGGGCGTCGCAACTAAAATTATCGACCCCTATGGCCAGATAACAACGATCACGCTAAACTCTAACTCGGGACTGATAACCCGGGTAACCGAGCCGGGTGGCAGATACTTACAGTTTACATATAACGGAACCTTACTAACCCGGGTTGATGCATACGACGACGGCACCCACGCTTACTACACTTATGAGGACGATAATGTTCCGGATGATCCGCAACACGGCTCCAGTAAAATTTTTCCGCTCCTCAGCATTTGCAACGATGTGCGTTACCACGGGTCTATGCGCCGGGTCGCCTATGACTATCAGAACCAGGGCCCTCATGGGGCGATTCTCAAAGAAAGGTATAGCCCCTCTGACGGCGTCAAGGGACTCATGGTCTCCAGCATCGACCCGCCTGCGCCATCACCAATTGCTCCCGATCCAGACTTCGAGACTACCTACACCGAGACCCGAGGCGACAGCCCCACTCGCACGTTTACTTACACAACACTACACCTCCACCGCAGCTTCAGCGAACCTGACCCGTGCCCAACATGGCGTCCAGCCCTTGATCCCGCCCCTCAGCAGTTCCTCCTTAGCTACACAGATTTTCAGAACCACATCACCCGGCTCGGCTACGACGCCAATTGGTATGTCAATTCAGTTACGGACGCCAATAATCACACGACCAGTTACACTCGGGGCCCGCCTCCACCGAATGGCATTGGCGAAATCACGCAGATTCAGCACCCTGGTGACAATTCCACTATTAACTACACATATACTGATCGCGGCCACTACCTAATTCAGATCACCAACGAGCGCGGCGCCATCACCTATCACACCCGTGATGCTAATCACCGGATTACCCGCACCGATTACAAAGACGCAAACGGCAATATCCTCACTTTTGAAACGTTCACCTACAACAATTTCGGCCAGGCGCTTACCCATCGGATGAACAACGGCGCGTATGAGAGCTTTGCTTGCGACGGGCGCGGTCTGCTGACCGATAAATGGAATCCTAAGTTCAACGCAGTCCCGAGCGGCAATGACCCGCACACACATTACGATTATTATACGTCTGGTCCGTGGACAGATCGGGTCATGACTATGACTTTGCCGGCCAACGTAAGTGGGAACATCGCTTCGGAGACATATGAATACGACCGCAATGCTTCCGGCGCGGCAGTGGCCGGCCGCGGACTCGTGACTAAGATTACGCATGCTGACAGCACATATCAGTCGTTTAGCTACGATGCTTATGGGAACAAGCTGTGGGAAGAGAACGAGCTGCGCCAGCGCACCAGCTATACGTACGACAATTACAACCGGGTGCTCACGGCTACTCGGATCATGAGCCCGGCCCCAAACGAGACCACCATCTACACCTATGCCCCCACCAATGGCACCGGCACCTCGCCTTATCTGCACACCACCAATAATCCGGATAGCGTCACGACCCCAACTGGCATTATCACAAAAAATGATTATGATCAGAACTTTCGCAAAACCTCCAGCACCGCGGCCTTCGGCACATCAAGCGCCGCCACCACCTGGTTCCATTACGATCCGATCGGTAATCAAGATTATGTGACCAACCCACGTGGATCTGGCCCCGGTGATGCTGCATACACCACCTACACCGATTACGATTCTCGCAACCGGAAATGGCGCGTCAGGGGACCACTTGGCCGGATCACTGAATTCCATTACGATGACTACATCAACGTCACCAGGATTATCCGTCCCGACCGAAACCAAAACTTACGATGGGTTGAACCGGATGCTCACCGATACCGTGCCGCAAACTAGCACGATAAATCTGACCGCTTGGTTCACTTACAACCCTTCAGGAACGCTTTACAAGATCATCGATCCCAATGGCCAGCCGACATGGTTTACGTACAACGCTTCAGACGAAAAGATCACAATGATTTATTCGGATCACACTCAGTTCCAGTCGTGGACCTATGACGACGCTCATAACTTGGCGAGCCGGACCACGGTGAATGGCGAGACCCAGAGTTTTACTTACGATAACCGGAACCGGAAGGTGACGATGAGGTGGGGCAACAACGCCGATTGGGCTAACTTTACGTATGATGACGTCGGCCGCTTGTTGATCGTCATCAATGCGAACTCGACGGTTAGCCGTGCCTATGACGCCGCTGGCCGGCTTTACTGGGACCGGCAAAATATTACTGGCTTGGGCATCAGAGATGTGAGATACGAATTTAATGCGGACGGCAGCCAAACACGCTTATATGTAGTGAATACGAGTTACGATTACAGGTTTACCTACGACGCGATGGGGCGGTTTGAGAAGATTTTTGCTCTTGGGCTGACTAATCCTGTCTGGCAGTATACCTATGACCCAGCCTCCAATGAAACCGCCCGCCTCAATCTGTACGACGGAGTGGCACAGACTTACACCCCACGGGATGCCTTAAACCGGATGACACGCCGGGACATCAAGAAGGGCGCGACCACCATCTCGTATGAGGCGTACACCTACGATGCGATGAGCCGGCTGAGGTCAGTCGCGCGTGAGGACGGCAAGACCGATTCGTTCACGTATTACCTCAACGGCGAACTCAATGCTGCGCAGTATGGCGCGACAACATCACCAACGCCCACGCCAACTCCTGCGCCAACCCCAACTCCGACACCTACGCCCACGCCGAGCTCGCAGGTGGCCACGCCCAGGTTGAACCCCAGCGGGGGCAGCACTTGTTCCCACTCGCTCAGCGTCACCATCTCTACCACTACCACCGCGGCGCAGATTCGCTATACTACCGACGGCAGCACCCCGACGAGTACCCATGGCACATTGATCGCCGGCTCCAGCGGCACCGTCACTTTGAGCCTCGGTCACGTCTTTCTTCAAGCGATGGCGTTCAAATCGGGCATGACTAATTCGGCGGTGCAGAGCGGCGATTATGCCTATGATTGCGGGCAGCTGCCACCGCCGGCGCCGGAGGCGCCAGATACGATCCGGACGGTGGCTTATTATCTGGACAAGGCGGGCAATCGCACCAGTGTGACAGATACAGTTTACGGAAACACGAGTTACACGCCGAACAATTTCAACCAATACACGGCGGTGACCGGAAGCACGATCACCAACGGCCCCGAGCATGAGATTAGCGCCTATCAAAATGTGAGTTACACCTACATTAATGATGAGCACCTGACGACGGCTTCCGATGGCACAAACACTTACGACCTCAAATATGATGCCTTGGGCCGCTGCGTGAAACGTACTCTTAATGGCGTGACCACCTATTATATTTACGACGGTGAGAAGCCCATTCTTGAATACGACGCAGCCGGCACGCAGGTGGGCTGGAACGTGTATGGCAAAGGGATTGACGAAATCCTGCAGCGCATGGCACTTGGTACAGCGTATTTCTTTCAGCAGGATCATGAAGGCAGTGTCACGCATCTGACGAATGTCAGCGGCAACGTGATCGAGAAGTATCGCTACGACGCCTTTGGCGCGCCGACCACCATTTACAGCGCCGGCACCTACAACAACCGGTTCAAGTTCACCGGAAGAGAATACAACTCAACCTTTGGGTTCTACGAATACCGAGCCAGAGCCTATCATCCCGGCCTGGGCCGGTTCATGAGCGAAGACCCGAAGGGGTTCGTGCATCGTGTCAACTTAGGCACGGCGCCCGCGGATTGGTCCTTTTCTGCACATCCTGATGAAGCTGAATTTAATCTATTTCGATACTGCGGAAACGACCCTGCGGATTTCACGGATCCGATGGGCACTTACGGGGAGGGGTCCGGCTGGTCTCCCGATCAGTGGAAAAGCTTCGCTGAAGCGCAGCAAAAGGCAGCCAATCAGCTTCAGATCGCTTCAGCCAAAATTGACAACGCTTTACAAACTGGCAAGGACAGCAAGGTTTTTAAAGCGGAAAGCAAGGCTTTTGAGAAGGCATTCGGAAACGGCTCAGGAACGGCTGAGAACATGGCGAAGATCTCAGCGACGTACAAGCAAATGGTGACTGCTTTGCGAGATGACGGTTCAAAGGGTTACGTTGCGAATGCGACGACCGCTGCCGAGATCGCTCGACAAAAGTTGAATCCGAAGGTCATAGGTTTGGGAAGGCAAAACGGAAAGACCATTTGGATAAACGTCGATCATCGGCTCTTTGGGAGTCAATCTGCTTTGAGCTGGACTGCAGGCCATGAAGCTGCGCATAATGTCGGAGGATTCGGCGATTTTGCTTACAAATGGGAGGCGAACTACGAGAATCTCACCTCCGAACAGAGGCTCGCCAACCCTGATAGCTATATGGACTTCGCGACATCCAGATGAAGTGCACACTAATCATGCTCGTTATGCTGGTCTTGCTTGGTTGCGCGACCAATTCTGGTCGGCCTTTACTTAGCGTCGCAGAAGCGACGCGCATTGGTGATTTAAAGGCGAGATCGGCAGGGTACGATCTCAAGCAGTATCATAGACCACCTTTGGTAAACTATGATGCTCGCGATGATTTGTGGTGGGTTAACTATAGCCGGAAAAACGCAAAATACACCGAGTTCAGTATCCAGATCGAGGATAAAACAAAGAAAGCATGGGTTGTTGTTCCTTGATGTGCATTTCCAAAAGATAATCGCCTCGTGGTCGAGAAAGCTAGTTAAGGGGTCAAATAGAAAAATCGTCGGTCCTCACTATTGACACAAGCTGCTGGTTCGAACTAAAACTTCCGGTGCCGCGCGAGCTGCGAATTCAATACGAGGGCAATTTATCACTTCTCGAGCTGGGGGTGATCGGCGTGAGGAGATTTTTCGCGATGATTTGGATCGAGAAGATTTTCTAAAGACGTTGGGCGCAGCCTGCCAAAAACTGGGTGGCAGGTCCACGCCTAACAGAAGGCGGAGGTCCTCATCTCAGCAAGGCTCAAAAAGCTCGGCTGGGAAAAAAGAGAACTTACCGCTCGACGCAAGAGCGACCCAGTGAAGGTGGCTCTTGCAGGGGATCTGCGCTCCCAAACTACGATGAACTTGAAATGGATCGCCCGACGGTTGGAAATGGGATCGTGGACGCACGTTTCCAAAAAATCTAAACGGCGAAGTCGCTGATTCGAGTTCGATAGGATCACCACAGTTCAAACGCAGCAGATTCTGAAAATATTTGGCGCGTTGGCGATATGGTTTTAAGAGGACTACCTAGGGCTGGCGCCTGGACACGTTGTATATGCAATACACTTTGCACTGAGCCGCTTCTCATTGAGCAATTACCCAATCGACCCCAATTAGTCTCATACCAAGTTATGAAGGTGGCAAACATGGGTTCGTCTCTTGAATCTCGCATTTTCGAAATAAATGGCATTTCGTTGCACGTCGTCCTTGCTGGGCCTGCGAAGGGCAAGCCCTTGATATTCCTCCACGGCTTTCCTGAGTTCTGGTTCGCCTGGCGTGACCAAATTGATCACTTCGTCTCTTCGGGGTATCGTGTAATAATACCAGACCAACGAGGCTACAACCTGAGTGACAAACCCGCGGGTATTGCTAATTACTCTATTAACCTTCTCGCTAGAGATGTCGTCGGCCTCCTCGACAAGGTGGCTACTTCAAAGGCATTCGTTGTGGGGCACGACGTGGGGGCTGCTGTTACCTGGTATCTGGTTGCCCGATACCCGGATCGCTTTATCCGCACCGCGATTTTGAGCGCGCCACATTTCCGTGTGTTGATAAAAACCCTTATCACGAACCCTACGCAACTGTGCAAGAGCTGGTACATCTTCTTTTTTCAGCTTCCTTGGTTGCCAGAAGTTATGCTGCGTAGGAAAGGTTGGGAGCTGTTGCTTCGCGTGCTCCGGAATACTTTGCCTCCCGCGGTCTTTTCTGATTCTGACCTTGAGCTATATCAGGAGTCGTGGTCTAAGGCCGGTTCGCTGACAGCTATGCTCAACTGGTATCGAGCGGCGCTGTTGCATCCGTCGAAACTGGAGTTTGATGCCGAGGCTTCGCGAGTGAAAGTGCCCGCGCTCCTCATTTGGGGAAAACAAGGTTCGTTCACGGGTGAAACAATGGCGAGCGAGAGTCTTGCCTACTGTGACGATGGACATCTTGAAATGATTGATACTGCGACGCATTGGGTGCAACACGAGCAGCCCGCGCGAGTCAATGCTGTAGTGTCACAATTTTTTGCCTAAGTCGGCACGGCGAAAATGAGTGTTCGCCATGTCGAAGCAATAGCCTTGAACTGTTGCCACAACGGCCAAAACCTCGTTACGTTGACCTGGAAAGGATAAAACCAAACAGCAGATGCAATGGCTGAGCACCAACGATGACGTTGCTGAGTGCTCGTTACTCAAACGCGAGGAGTGTTCCTATGAACCATTACATTTTTCCAATTGTTGTCGCCGCGGCCTTCGTGGCGCTGTACTGGATCTTCTGCCGCTGGCATTCGCAGGGCGGAGGCAAACTAACCAAGGCGGAAATCGACCGTTACATAGGGATCATCGAAAAGCTGCCGCTGCCCGCGGAGGGAATCAAGGCTGTTTGCACCCGCATCCGCCCGTGGGCCGAGGCTGATGATGGCAAGCCGGTTTATATGCTGAACATCATCAGCTTCCTCAAAGAGTTGCATAGCTTTCCCGGCGCTCCCGAGTTCAAGGGGACGCCCCAAGAGGCGAATGCGTATTATGAAAAAGCCATCACGTCGCTGTGGCTGAGTCATGCGGCTTATCCAACTTTCGCGGGAGTTCCTCAGGCCAAGAACCTGGTCAGCATTCAGCCCGAGCGTGAGTGGCCGAAAGCCCCCTACAAGTTCATGGCGGTGGGACTTGATCTCGTGCCCGTCGCTGCGCACAGGCTCATTCTCGACTTGCGCGTCTTGCTCGGCGTTTCACTCCTGATTCTTTTTTTGGCGATTAACTGGCTCCGCACTGCCTTCGTGACAAGCTAATGATCAGCGGGAGCGGGCACGATGTCGAGATTCGGAACACGCCTCTGAACACGGCGGGGGCTCAGGGGAAGAGCATCTTCAACAGCGCAGGCACAATTACCTCAGGATGACCGAATGTGGAATGTGGGGTCAGTCCTCACTATTGCCACAAATTGCAGTTAACGTCCGGTCGATAAGAGGACTCACATTCTCATTCTGTAATCAGAATAATGATGCTCAATTCCGTTGCTCCGGGACCGGAAGGCGCCGCTATTGGGTCAATCCGCGAGCGAAATCGGCATGAACCTAATCCCCTCGGTTCGATTGTTCCGTATCGCCGAGAAATTCTCTTGTGTTTTACAGAACTTCCGTGATTAAATTCCGCCACTTCTGATCCCCTATGAATCCATTCCGACAAATCACAAACATTCGCCGACTGATTCGGGTCGCTCTGCTCGCGTTCACTGTGATATGGATCCTTCCGAATGCGAATGCAGATTTCACATTTACTCCCGGGCATATCTACAGCACGTTCCGCGAGATAGGCAACACGCAGGATATTATCGAGTATAGCGAAACGGGAACCGTCCTAGGCTCGCTTACCCCTCCGTCATTAATCGAAGGGGACGAGCTCCACGGGATTGCCTTTGGCGCCGATGGATTTCTTTACGCCGTTAAGGTGCATTTCGCCGAGTCGGGTTTCAGCGTTCTCGTGCTGGACAATTCAGGCACTGTCCATGCGGCTTACACGATGGGTGGAATTTACTACGGAAATCTCTCGTACGGTAAAATCGCGCTCGATCAGCAGTACATCTATGTAGCTGGCGGTGATGACTTAGTCCGCTTTACGGTTGGCAATCCGAATTCGGGTGTATCGATCTACACTAACAACCAGGTCTTCGACGTTAAGATTCTGCCAAACGGGCATCTCTTTGTAGCACACGCATACAGGATAGATGAGATAACAAACGCTGGCACGATTGTGCGGAGCATCTCATTGATCGGCGCTGATTTCGTAGATGTTCGCGGTATCGAATACGACCCTGCTATAGATAAGCTTTTTGTTACCGAGTTGGGATATACCAATTTTGAGTTTCGACTAATGCGGATTAATGCCTCGACTGGCGTGTTGGAAAACAGCGTTTATTTCGTGTATGGCGACGATCTGTTCCTCACGCAATCAAACACGCTGCTAGTCGGTAGCCGAACGGAAACGCCGCGAATTTACAATGAAAACTGTGCATTTCTGCGCACGCTTGGCACTGCCGAGCGTATGTTTGTAACTCAATATATCTCTATTGTTATCCCCCCTCCGGTTAGTGACTTCAACCGTGACGGCAAACCGGATTATGTGCTCTACAACGCGAGCACGCGACGCACGGCAGTATGGTACATGGACGACACTGTCTTTCTCGGCGGCGCTTATGGTCCGACTCTTCCAGCTGGCTGGAGACTGGTGGATGTGGCGGACTTCGATGGAGATGGCAACCCCGATTATGCGCTGTTCAACCCCAGCACGCGCCAGACGGCGATCTGGTATCTGTCCGCGGTCGCCTTTGTCGGAGGCGCCTATGGCCCAACCCTCCCCAGCGGCTGGGCACTGGTGGCGACCGCCGATTTCAACGGCAACGGCAGGCCCGATTATGTGCTTTACAACTCGAGCACGCGCCAAACGGCGGTGTGGTACATGAGCAACAATGTTTTCGCTGGTGCAGCCTATGGTCCGATTCTTTTGGCGGGCTGGAGCTTGGTGGGCGTGGCGGATTTTAACCGGGATGGAAAAACCGATTACTTACTCTTCAATGCGAGCACGCATCAATCTGCGATTTGGTATCTCTCTGGAGGTACCGTCATCGGAAGCGCTTATGGGCCAACCATTGCAAGTGGCTATCAAGTGACGGGAGCTGCCGATTTTGACGGTGACGGCAGTCTGGATTACGTGCTTTACAATCCCAGCACCCAACGAACAGCGCTGTGGTATCTGTACAATTATGCTTTAATCGGCGGCGCTTACGGTCCCACTCTTCCGGCTGGCTGGAGCCTCACCAGGCCTTGAGCGACACTTAGTTAAACACGGCGCTGGCAGCGACGACGTCAGCAAGAAAATCGGGTCAGTCCTCACTACTGACATAAAAGGGCTGGTTCTGTTTGGATGCTGGGCTTGGCGCGGCAGCTGGGCATCCAATATGAGGGAGCCATTTATCACTTGATGAGCCGAGGCAATCGGCGTGAGGAGATTTTTCGCGATGATCTGGATTGCTGACGCACACGACGATGATGGCAAGCGTTTTGTGGTACGAGCGGAGGAAAAGCTATCAGCTGCATTACGCGACTAAGGCTGCTTCGGTTGGTTGACAGCTTTAGTGATTATTCAGGACGGTTGCCTTTGTGTCGCCGCAAACCTGCACGTATTGGCGTTAATTATGAGTGAAAGTCGCCGTCTCGGTGATGGGTCCGCCCATTGTGATTGAAGCCGGATTGTTCGTGCCGGAATAAGAGCCCGTGCCGCTCCCGGTCCAATTAGTGAAATGGTAACCGCTGGATGGCGTAGCACTTATCGAAATTGTTGCTCCGCTGTTTCGCCAGCCACTGGCTGGAGTCGTCGTGCCGCCTGTGTTGTGGCTCATCGTGAGAAAATATTGTGTGTTGAAATTCGCGGTGTAAGTCGTGTTAATGGTCGGAGCAACAGTGTGCGAAATAGCTCCGCCACGGCTCCAATTTGTCCAGACGTAGCGAACGTCGGTCGCACCGTTCTGTGGCGAAGTTGTGGCAATGGTGTGACTTGAACCAGGCTGCCACGAAAAGCTTTGCGCCGAAGTATACAAAGTGCCATCGACCGAGAACGTACGACCAGCCGGATTCGTTTGGACAGTTACCTGAACGGGATTCTGAGTGAACGCAGCGTTCTCCGCGATAGGTCCGTTCATTGTGATTGAAGCTGGATTGTTCGTTCCAGAGTAGGAACCGGGGCCGCTGCCAGTCCACTCGGCGAAACTGTAACTCACCTGAGTATTATTGGTTGGTGTTGCAGTAATCGAGACAATCGCTCCACTGTTTCTCCATCCGCTACCGGGACTCACCGTGCCACCGGTCCCGTGGGTCATAGTCAGGTAATATTGCGTCCTGAATGTCGCTGTGTAGGTCTTGTTCGTGGTCGACGCAACAGTGTGCGATATCGCGCCGTTGTCGCTCCACCTGGTGAATGCGTATCGAACACCTGTGCCACCGCTCTGCGGCGAAGTTGTTGCGATGGTATGGCTTGAACCGGATGCCCAGGAAAACGTCTGTGTTGAACTGTAGGTAGTGCCATCGACACTGAAAGAGAGACCAGCGGGGCTTGTTTGCACAGTCACCTGAACGGCAGGCGTAGGCGTTGCAGTTGGGGTTGGAGTTGGGCTCGGCGTCGGGGTTGGGCTCGGAGTGGGTGTAGGTGTAGGAGTACCGCCTTGCGGCGTTGCACTCACTTGAACCGAATTGGCGCTTTCCCCACCTGCGTCGGGGCCGCCGGTGTAGGCAGCGGACACTGTATAATAATAGGTGATTCCGTTGACAAGTCCGGTATCGACAATGCTGGTCCCGCTCGGGCAGGCAAACGTTTCATACGGACCGCCGTCGACCATCGCTCGCTTCACATGGTACCCGCTTGCTCCAACAGACGCCGGCCAAGAGAGCGAGACTTGTGCATCGCCGGCAGTGGCAGTCAGACCCGCAGGAGGCGCCAAATTGATAAGTAGAGTCGTCGATGCCGTGTGGCTGATCGTTCCGCTGGTACCTGTGATAGTCAGTGATAACGCGTAGGGCACGGTGGAAGTCGAGGTTTGCATTGTGAGTGTGGAGGAGCCCCCAGTACTAATCGATGGAGGACTGAAACCACCACTCGTAATACCGGTAGGAAAACCGGATTCACTGCCGACGCTCAAATTCACCGTACCAGTAAAGCCACTCAGAGGCGTGACGGTAACAGTGTATGTAGCAAGTTCACCGGGAACGACTTCCTGTGCAGCAGGGCCAATCGTGATGGAAAAGTCAGGGCTGGTGGGAAGCACGGTTATTGTCCGCGTAGGCGGGCTTGGATCGGAGTTGCCCGTAGCGTCGATCACCGTGAGCGAGATTGTATACGTCCCGGGCACGCCGAATCTGACGTTCCCGGGATTTTGCGCTGTTGATGTTGCGGGCGTACCGCCGGGGAACACCCAGGAGTATCTGAAAGCACTGGTGCTTGTGCCGAAGTTGATCACACTCCCTGCGGTAATCGTCATATCGCCGGACGGTGCTGTAATGGCCCCTGTTGGCGGAACGAGAGAATAAGAATTAGGGGTGAGCTGGACGAACCGAGCCTTAGATGGCACGCCAGCGCTATCCACTAAGAACAGCATGTAATAGCCCGGAGGTGCGATGCTACCGTCCGGCGGCGTAGCGAGACTCAGCGTGTTGTTAGAAGCGGTGCAAGGTGAAGTAGCGCCGCAAAGGCCAATGAGACGTTGCTCCATGTCCAAAGAATGGGTGGCAGAGCCTGGACGTATCAGTACCGCCGAGCTGATTGGCGAAGTGCTGGTATAGCTCACGGAAAACGGCGTGCCATAGTGGATAGGTCCGGAAAACGAAAGGGCAGTGATTTGCGGACGATTGGAGGTGATTAAATGATCGTTGCTATCGTATAAGTATGACGGCGTATAAATCTCGATTGCCGGCTCATAGCTGCCCCGATCGCCCGGATTGCTGCCCGTGCTCAAAACAGTTGCATCCGGCAATAGCAGCGCCGTGGAATGGTACAGGCGCGAATAAGCCGCTGTGCCTGCAGAACCCATGGTATTGCTCACTGGATCGTAGAGGTCCGCGGTTTTACCCGGCGTGTCGGGAGCCTCATTGTTGACGGAACCACCCTCCGCCAAGACCTTGCCGTTAGGCAGCATGACGGCATTCATCTGGATGCGGCGGGTAGACATATTCGGGCCGGCGGTGTAGCTCGGGGTTGTAGCGGAGAGGTCGATGATATCGGTCGAAGAAGTCGCCGGACTTCCTCCCCCGAAATTCATCACGCGCGGAACGTAGTTGGGCGGCAGAAGAGGAAGCAGGAGTGATGAGCCGTAGCTGCGGTTTACATTGGTGGTGGCTGATTGCGTCCAACCTCCCGTGGCCGGGTCGAAGATCCATGCATTTGCACTCGACGTACCACTGCCGTGTCCGGTATAAAACACTCTCCCACTGGGTAGCAGCGCAAGCTTGGGGTAAAGCGGGGGGGTGAAGGGAACGCTGGTAGGTGGATTCCAACCCGCTCCTGCTCTTTTGAGATCATAAATTTCGATGGTTCGGCTTGTACCTCCGGTTTGAGTGAGCCCGGACATGGCCATAATGCGACCATCGGCAAGGGCCGTCGCTGTCGCATACCAACGTCCATCCACCATATTCTGAGACTGCACATACTGGCTGGTTGCTGGATTGAAGATCGAAGCCCGGTTTTCACCCGTGAACGAGTAGTCGGACGTTCCGCCGACGATCAACGATCGCCCATCGAACAGAGCGGCCGTCCCGCTGCAAAAGACGTCGTAGGTAAGATTCTGAACGCTGATGCTGCTCTCATCAGTCCCACTTGGATCCCACACTGCCGCGCGATAGCTCTCCGCACCTCTTGAGTTGTTGCTTGCGTCATTCTCCGATCCGGCCACAATCAGCACCTTTCCATTAGGAAGCAAATTGGCCGAGATTGGATTGATCGGCATTTGATACGGGAGCACGGTCCATGTCCCAGTGATATGTGGGACGTTGGTGGGACACGTTTGAGCGAGGGCGCTTAAATGAGTGAGCGCAGGAAGAGCCAATACGCTCAATACCGCAAGCTTTTTATATCGCATACTATCCTACCGAGATAGAACAACACGCGTCATCCTTTTGCTCAGTTCCTTCTGCTAATTGGCAACTTTTGGCCTAGAAGGTACTACGGATTCGGGGACCGAAAGTTCTGGATTGCTTTAAAGTGCCAAGCGCAAACAGGTCCGCTGGCTACGGAACGCCATGTTCGAGACGCGACTCGCTCAGATTGTGCGATGCGTCAGAGTTCCTGACACCATCAGTTCCGGCGACTTCGCTCGCACAAATAGTATCCCCGTGGCTGTGCGAGGCGATGGCCACAACATATTTGAGCTGGTATTTACATTCCGAAGGTGCTCTTTGGAAAAACACCGCGCTGTTTTCTGACCCAAATGTGGAAGCGCGCCCAGGCGTATTCAGCGAGTATCTGCTCCAGCCTCAGCTGATCGGCAGCATCCGATCGCCCTCGCTCCGTGCAGGCCAGCGGTCATCAATTGGCCAATGTCGCTTAATCCGCAGAGGAAGTGTCGAAGCCTTGCGAGAGGTCGACCTGCAATACATGGCAGCTTATGTCCGCGCGGTTGCGCCGTTTCAGCTCGGTGAAAATGCTCCGGACGTTCACGGGTGCTTTTCCTCGCAGAGTTTTTGGAAAGCCGGATCCACGCGTAAGGGGTCCCACATTGGATCGAGTCTTGAAAGCTCCGGCGTGATCGGCGTGAGGAGATCTTTCGCGATGATCTGGATCGAGAAGATTTTCTAAAAGGTGTTGTCCGCAGCCTGCCAAAAACTGGGTGGCAGGTCCACGCCTAACAGAAGGCGGAGGTCCTCATCTCAGCAAGGCTCAAAAAGCTCGGCTGGGGAAAAAGAGAACTTACCGCTCGACGCAAGAGCGACCCAGTGAAGGTGGCTCTTGCAGGGGATCTGCGCTCCCAAACTACGATGAACTTGAAATGGATCGCCCGACGCTTGGAAATGGGATCGTGGACGCACGTTTCCAATCTTCTTCGCGAATAAGGCATCGCTTTGTGTCAAAAGTGAGGACTGACCCCATTCTCCATCACCGACTACGCAAGGTTTTTTAACCGCTCACATGATGCAGTGATCCGCGTTTACGATGACCCTGGCAACGTGATCGAGACGCACGAGCACAAGGGCGAGTTCAAAGGTTGGTGAGCGGCCGGTCCTTTGTCATGAGCAATCAGCATTTTAGATCGTCGACTACGAGCTCGAGGAGTTCGGCCAATACACGCCCCGTTGTCGGTCAGACACACGGCGATGACAAAGAAATGTGAATGTTTACCCCAGAACGGCGCTACGGCGCGACCAGGTTCCAGCCAGTCGGAAGGGTCGGGCCGTAAGCGCCGCGGATGAAAATATTATTGTTGAGATACCAGATTGCTGTCTGGCGCGTGCTCGGATTGTAAAGCAGGTAGTCAGGCTTGCCGTCCCCGTTGAAATCGGCAGTCCCCGTCAATTGATAGCCACTTGCAATCGTCGGCCCATAGAGGCCTCCGACAAATGTAATCCCAGACAAATACCAGATGGCAGACTGGCGGGTGCTGACGTTAAAGAGTAAGTAATCACGTTGTCCATCGCCATCGAAATCTGCCACACCCGCTAAACTCCAGCCAGCCGGAAGAGTCGGGCCGTAAAGGCCGAAGAGAAAAACATTATCATTCATGTACCACACAGCCGTTTGCCGCGTGCTCGCGTTGTAAAGCACATAATTTGGCGTGCAATTGTTGAGAAAGTCACCGGTCGCCACCAATCTCCAGCCGCTGGGGAGGGTTGGGCCAAGGTGCCCTCCGATAAACGTGACCCCGGAGAGATACCAAATCGCGCTCTGGCGCGTACTGGCGTTGAGCAGCGCGTAATCGGGGTTGCCGTCAGCATTGAAATCCGCCACATCTATTACATTCCAGCCAGCCGGGAGAATCGGCCCATACGCGCCGCCGAAAAAAACATTGTTGTTCATGTACCACACCGCCGTCTGGCGCGTACCTCCTTTGTAAAGCACATAATCTGGCTTGCCGTTGTGGTTGAAGTCTGTGTTTGTGCGGCCGCACGTTGGTGTCGGGGTGTAGGCGTTGGGGTTGAAGTCGGAGTAGGGGTAGGAGTTGGGGTTGGGGTTGGAGTTGGTGTTGGTGTAGGGGCTGGGGTAGGAGTAGGTGTTGGCGTTGGCGCTGTCGGCGCGCCCGCGTTTCGCACGCTACTATTTTTGACGCCGCCAAACATTGTCGCCAGTCTTTGCACGTTTTCGTCCGACTCACGGCTATTCATCTTCAAGCTGGTTTCAGCGCCGCTGTTATGTTCGTCTTGGGCGCTATCGCTTCTGGGCAATTCGATTTCGCTGTACTGTCCGCTGGCCGCGCCCGCATCGCTGCGCGAAGCTGCTGCGGACAGGGTCTGCTTCATTTGTTCGACCGTGGGATGAGCTAGCAGATCAGCCTCCACGCGTTGTCTCAGCTCGCCGTGAAATCTCTGGTCGTAGGAATAGAAGTTTGTCACTAAACGTTCCGACAACGCGGGTCGTGCCAGACACTCCGCGATCACAAATGGATCATTCCCCAGCGCTTCAAAGAGTTCGCGTAACACCTCGGGCTGCTTGGTGTGCTGCCCTATGCGCTTTATTTCAGCCTGCAACTGCTCAGCAGTAAGTGGGCGTTGCCAGTAATCCTCCAACACCTGTGAGTTGCGCAGATAATCTACCACTTTCTCTTCAAGTTGCGTCTGAGACATCACCGCATCGAGCGACGGCTTGGGATCACGACGCTCTTTTGGCCAGATCCGGTGGCGCCAGTAAACCTCTTCAATCGCTCGTTGATAAGCGACACGATCCGCAAGAGTGAGCTGCCTTGGCTGAGGCGCCCGAGTCAGACTTGGGGAGAGTTTCGCAAACACAAGAGCGCTATTTGCGTCCAGATGCCGCGACTTAGCAGGCTGCGGGTTACCCTGTCCCGGTTCCCTCCCTGCCGACGGCGGCGTGAAACCGGAGGCCAGTAAGATTGTAGAGATGGATATCAGAGCGAGGGCCAGTGTGGTTTGGAGCGCCGAAGCGCGTACAGAATTATCCCACTTCTTTTTCATTTTCCTCTTTCGGTGGAGTCTTGGGGGCGAGCGGCGTTTTTGCTCGGAGCGCAGCAAGCGCCTCAAGAAATTCTCTTGACGTTTTTCTGAGTGTCTTCAGATGAAATTCTGGGAGTGGGAGCGGCCTTTTAGTCAGGTTCGCGCAAGCGCGTCAAGACTATTTTTCGTTTTTTCTAGATTTTTTATCCCACCGAAGCGAGTCCCGAAAGCTTTCGGGATTGGCACGGGCTTATTGAATCTGCACCGCAAAAATGCTATCGGAAATCGGCTTTCACCCAAACGGGTTAAGTTTCAAATAGAGAGGCAGAATGGGAGAATGGGGTTCAAACCTCGATACGCAACCTTGGTGATTAAAAACGTGCCATCTCCGCCAAATGGCGCTCCAGAAATTATCATCGGCGGCCGCAGGGCGAAAGAAATCCACATTAATGTCCTGCTACAATTGTTACAGTATTTGAGTAAGCTGAGTTGCCAGCCTGATTGAATGCACGCACGCGGTAGCAATACGTTCGGTTGTTCTGCGTACTGTAGTCCACGTAGAATGTCGTATTAGAACCTACCTGGTCAATCTGGACGAAAGTTCCGCAAGCGTTCCCCGAGCTTTCCGCTCGCTCGATGTAAAACCCTTGCTCATTGTTTGAATTATCGCGCCAACTCAAAATTACGCTCCCGAATGACGTGGACGCCGTGAGGTTGCTCGGGGCCGCTGGCGGCGGCAACGGTGTTGGGGTTGGAGTTGGTGTTGGCGTTGGGTTTGGCAAAGTCGTTGCATTAGCAACGTTAGAATACGCCGAATTACCACCGGCGTTGTAAGCACGCACCCGATAGTAATACCTAGTCGAAGCCGCGAGTCCTATGTTCGAAAAGATAGTGACATTTGCCCCTCTCAGAGTAATCTGCAAAAAAGTGGTGCCATCGGTAGATCGCTCCACCTTAAACCCGGTCTCGTTATTCGAATTATCGGTCCAGGACAGGTTGATTTGGCCGGATGAGATTGCGGTAGCGCTAAGGTTTGTCGGAGCTGCAGGGGTGGGAATTGGCGTCGGTGTAGGAGTTGCTGTTGGGGTCGGAGTCGGTGTTGGGGTTGGAGTCGGTGTCGGCACGGCAAAGGCGTAGACTTTGTTGTCTGCGGCGAAGTAGATCCGGCCGCGAGCAACGATGCCGGTGTTCCATTTGCGCGTATTGGCCATTTGTTCGTTAGGCCCGCCACCTGCGTAAACGACTGCGCCGGTATCACCATTGTACCCGTGCAAGCGCTGGTCGCCCCCGGCGCCGACCACCCAGACAATCGCATTGTTGGTCCCATCAGTAGTTGTGACCCAGGGCGAGCCCTGACCGTTCTGGCTAACAGTCCAAGCAGGAATTATGGTGGGCGGATTTGTGGCAGTAATTTTATAAGCCGAAACAGCGCTGCTCCCGTTACGAAAGACAAAATACGTCCCTTGGTTAGTACGGTAAGTGGCAGCCGATTGACCTCTCACGGAATTGGCAACGTTTGCGGAGGCGACAGGTGCGGTGATGCCGCCGAGATTGCTGCGATTAAGCAAATAAGCCTTCCCGTCTTTTCCTAACGCGAGCGCCAGTTGTGAAGGAGTGGCTCCGGCAACATTGATGAGCACTGCGCCGCACCCGCCGAGATCGATGTCGCCGTTATCGAGCGAGAGCCAGTTAGTAGGTGCCCAGTAATCGCTCGGAGAGCCACTAAAGATCGGCCCGGCTTGCAAACGAATGATTGCTTCACCGCCGCCCCAGTTTCCTCCAGTGTTGAACGTGTTGCCGGTAATCACGAATACGTTGGTGCCATCACTGGCGACACCGCCGTGTCCCCAGATTCCGCCACCAATCGCAGTCGTCGCCCACGCCGTGACACTGGAAGGATTATTGACTGGCACGCCGACAACCCAGCCGCGATACGTGCCGCAGTCGCCGAAGTGGCCGGAATACGGCACGTAGACCACGCCGTTAACCAGCCCAAGTGCAGCGCGTTGGTTTTGGATTGACGAAGTAAAGGTCATGCCGTTGTACATCGCGGTGGCATTCACATCCACCGGCCAGCCCGGATTGATTGCGCCGGTGTCTACATTCAATGAATAGATGAAATGCTTCTTGGTCACGCCATTGATCAGTGCATCGAAGAAAAGCGATCGGGAGGCAAGATGGACAACAGGCGTGCTCGTGATGCCCAGCGGACTAATGTTGCCGCACGGAAGACCTGAGGTGACCGGTGACCCAACGTTGCGTTGCCAAATCACCGTGCCGGTAATAGCGTCGAGGGCATAGACGTTATTCGATTCGGTCACCACAATAACCCTCGCTCTACCGCTCGGACCGCCTTCGATGTAAAGCGGCTGCGCATAAACGTTCCCCGCAATTGTGCCATCGAAGTTTAGGTCGCGCGTCAGATTGCCAGCGGCAGACTGCGTGAAAACTGAATCGATAAAAAGACCATCGCGAGAAAGATTGTTGTGCTGCTGGGTAACGTTCACCTGCGCGGTCATTGGAAGGGCCGCACCCCACAAACCAGCCAGAATAGCTAAGGAGATCGACGTTAGAGGTTTCATCAGGGCTGCAGTGGCAAATCCCCGACCTCTTACCACAACGTGCTTAATGAATCGTATGCTCCTCCAAAAGCGGTTGCAAGAAGATATTGGAGGCGAAAGCTTATCAAAACCTGTCAAGATTTCCGACGGGATAGCCGTGTGCCGATGCTGAGAGCATAGACGGGCTTTCCGTTGTACACTCCGATGAGGAGCTAGCAGCTTCGTAGGAAAATATGGGGTCAGTCCTCACTATTAACACAAATCGCTCCTTCGATTAGAACTTGGCGATGCCGCGCCAGCGGCGAATTCAATACGAGGGGGCGGTTTATCACTTGATGAGCCGGGGTGATCGGCGTGAGGAGATTTTTCGCGATGATTTGGATCGAGAAGATTTTCTAAAGACGTTGGGCGCAGCCTGCCAAAAACTGGATGGCAGGTCCACGCCTAACAGAAGGCGGAGGTCCTCATCTCAAGGCTCAAAAAGCTCGGCTGGGAAAAAAGAGAACTTACCGCTCGACGCAAGAGCGACCCAGTGAAGGTGGCTCTTGCAGGGGATCTGCGTTCCCAAACTACGATGAACTTGAAATGGATCGCCCGACGCTTGGAAATGGGATCATGGACGCACGTTTCCAATCTTCTTCGCCAATAAGGCATCGCTTTGTGTCAAAAGTGAGGACTGACCGCATTCTGATGTTCGATACGATATACGAAAGAAATGGCGCGTCCGTGACGCAAGAATTTGAAGACGCCATTCAACTTCTTTGCGTGCGAGGCAACGCGCGCGCCAGTCGATTTTCTGCGATGAGAGCGGTTGTGCTCGTCTCCTCGAGCTGTTTAGTACATCCATACCACAGGCGACGAAGGGAAGCAGGTCGATTAGGCCTTTCTGTCATGACCGACGACAGGAGTCTGCGCCGTAGCGCAAAACATATGGGTCTCAAAATGGCTTAAGCCGGAAATAAGCCGTCCAACTGTTTGTTGATTACGTTCCGAATTGTGTCTTCAGAAATAAAGGCCGTCACCAGTCCTGGCAAGTCGGAGTCCATAATTACAGAGTCGTCGTCTACCCGGATGACGCCGGATATCGTGGCGCCAACGAAACCCTTCCTGGCCTTAAAAGAGAAGTGCATGGCGTCATCGGACCAGCTCTTGAAGGGTTCTTTGATAGTGATGCCCCTCGGAAACTGGCGGCGCATTAAGTCGTCAAGAAAGCAGTCGATTTTGTGAATTGCTTCTTCTTTGCTGACGTTATGCCTTCGCTCGATATACATAGCTGATCGCCTAATTCGGCAGTTTGTGTGTATTTGGCGAAAACTCCGAGCCGAAAATTTCCTTTCCCGTCGCTGTCATGCTGCAAAGACAGGAGCTTTTCTAGCGGTTCGGAAAGGGGTCAGTCTCAAAAGTGAAATACGCGGGTAAGAAGTTGTAATACGACGATGGCGAAAAAGGCCCAAAAACATTCAAACCTGCACTGATTGAGACAATGATTGAGCTTTTCGGAAACTTCATTCCCCGATTCCCGTAGAAAGATCTAAGGGCCAAAAGCATCAGCCGAACTGCCGGCACCGGTCCGGGAATCGGAAAACGGAGTCGAAAGAGCGAAGCAATATGGATCTTCAAGACTTCGTTACAACAACGCTGTGCCAGATTTCGGCTGGAGTGGCAACTGCCAAAAACTATGACAGGTGCGTCGCCCCACGAGTTGACGTCGGCGAAAGGGATCCTAAAATTCTTCGCACGTTCGCGGGCGCTGATGGTGTCTTTTTAGTCGAGTTCGATGTGGCGGTCACTATCTCAGACGCTAACGAAAACGGAGCCACTGCCAGTATCATGGTCCTATCGCCGCCAGCACCAAAGCCAAAGACCAAAGGTGGCATCGAAAATTCGTCAGTGAATCGGGTGAAGTTTACCGTTCCGATCGTTTACAGGTGAACGGACACCTGACGATCGCGTACGGTCGTGCTAGTCACACTATCCCGTGCTTCCAGGCCAGAGCGATCGCGCTTCAAAGCTTTCGTCCACGCACTGACGAAGCCATAGCAGGTAGATCAGGCGCGACTGGGCGGGCCGCAAAGCAGGATTGCTACCAACCTTGCGGAACTTTATGCCGCGGCACTAGCTTTGCTATCTCGAGCCCTTATTTGGAGTCGGCTTTGGCGGGAAGAGCGAGCGCAATAATTCGCCGACTGGGTCTGTTTTTTTCATCGTCTCGGGTCGAGTTCGGCGCTTTTTACGACGTTGCTCTGTCGGCGTTCGTCTCCCTGCTGCCGCGGCAGTGAACTGTGGCGTGGCGGTTGGTGACGCGCCAGTAAGCTCTGGCATAGCGGTTGGTGACGCGGCAGTAAGCTCTTGCGTCGGAGTTGGCAATTCCCTAGCGCTGGGTGTAGCGACAATTGGCGCTCCTATAGTCGCAGGCCAAGTCTCGCGAGTTGGCTTGTGTGCGAAAAATTGGGCAACTCCAGAGGTAATTGCTGCAGCCATCGAAACCATTCCAAACGCAATTGCCCAGCGTGCGAGGCGCTGAGTTTGCCGGTGCTTGGCGGCGCTATGTCTTAAATCGATCTCACTGCGTATGAGTGCCAGTCGTTCCGATGCAGTTATGATTTCATTTGTAGGAAGCGTCGAGTCACACTGAATTTCCAAGAAATACTCCTGACAATCCCGGAGTTCGCTTTCTGCAAAGGCGCGAAGCTTGCTGGGCTTAGTGCGATCAACCATTTTCCAAAAGTTAGATCGGTCTGCCATAAGATTATTTCAGCTTAGGCATTCACTGATAAGCAGGTAGTCCGTAATGAATCTTAGCCCCTTATTGGGAAACGGCTGCGAACAGAAATTCGCGTGTCCGCGGCCTAATGGATCTTATTCGGCACACATCTGCCTTTGCTGAGATTGTCAGCGACTTTTTCCATTACTCACCAGACAGTTGCTTTGTTGCGCTCGGCAAACGGTAACAGGACCGACACTCCTGCTTTACTGATTCGCAGGGTATTCCGACGATTGTAAGATATTCCGACAATTAACTGGACAACAGGAAGCGCTTTCGGTGAAATCGTCGGCGACGTTTTGCATTACCCACCGGACAGTTGCTTTTGTTTCGCTCGACAAACGGCAAAAAGGGACCAAAACGCGACGCAGTTCCGAAGTTTATATACAGGCGATTGCCCACATTTTTCCCTGCTCCATTTGCTCCCGGATTTACAGCGACGGGGGACAATCGGAAAGGGTATGAAGCGGCTAATTACGGCAGTTGGGCTTATCTCGCTTTTTGCGTGCCAAGTCTTTGCCGACGAGCATTCAGCACTCGCGCGCGTCACGGTTTACTGGCATGGAGAACGCGATCGTGATCGATCGTTTTTTTGATACGAAAGAGAAGGCGCTTGCCTGGGCAAAAGCGAATCCACATTTCATGATGGTGCGAGTTCGCACACCCGGCACCGATGCCGCGTACTAAAGCGCGGAACCGGAAACAATCCCAGGATCATCAACGCTGCTCGTTGAGAATACACGCGATACCCCAGCATGGTGGTGTCGACCCTAATCTCCGATGCGCTGCCATTCGGTCGCGGGTGGTATTGGGAGCGAAACGCAATCAGCTGGGCAAAGTTTTTCAGCCGCTCACACGAAATCGTAAGGTATTCAGGCGGGTTGTCAGATATCCCGACGACTTCCAACTTTTTTGGAAATTTCTGCGAAACATTAGCCGGTAAATCTCGGAGAAAACAATGACGGGAATAAACCCAGCAAAGCGCCGCACCTTGGAGCGCTACACACCCGCGGGGCAGGTCCTATCCTATGGCGAGTTTAATTGTACAAAACGAAACTCATCCGGTAACGTATGAACTAGTCGACGACATTGTCATGATTGGCCGCGCTCCGTTAAACGACATAGTCATTGACAATTCGGTGGTATCAGCGCGGCACGCCATGCTCCTGAAAATCGGCAATGCCTATTGGCTGAAGGATTTGAATTCAACAAACGGGACATACATCAATGGCCTTCTTTTCACTTACGGCGAGTTGAAGGATGGCGACCCAATCCGATTTGCTTCCGTCATGGCGATTTTCTCAGAACGTTGCCGCAAACGGTGGTCAACTTGCGCGATTAGAACGTTCTGGACCAGTTCCACAACAAGACGAAAATCCGCCGCGGCAGCCAAAGGAGATACAACGGAAATGGAATTTGATGACTCAAGCAAAGAAAAAGTCGGTCGATCTGACCACGTCAGTTTGCAGCATCAAATGACACACGACCTGGCCATTCAAGAGGCGAAGGAAGCGTCCTCTGCACGCAAGGCGATCGGTGAGCGTTTGCTGGCCTACTTAGACAAAGAAATAGGCACGCCCGGCCGAACGACACCCCGGTCCGCACTCAACTTTTGGAGGAACAAGATCAGACACATGAAACACCACTGATGATATGTGGACAAGCGTGTGTTCAATAGATGCGCAAAGCAACAGAAGGCAGCTGCATAAAACCATTTCAGAAACGCGACCTAGCAACGTTACGCCCTTTGTCCTCGAAGGTTGCTGGGCACTCGATGGCCTTGACCAACCAATGATGCGATGGCTTAGCAAGATAGCGAAACGAAAACATGTGGCGGTGGCCGATGTCATTTACGAAGCTATCGAGTTATTCCTCGCAAAATGGGAAGCTGAAGCCGAACTCGAAACAAAAATCATCAAATTTCCGACGTCGCTAAAAAGGTAGTCGTCGACGGATCGCTAATTGAGTGCAAACAGCCTTTCATCCGCACTCAGATTCTCTTCCGCCCGCTCGACGAAACGCTTTCCGTCGTCGCGATGTGCGTCTGCAACAAAGTCAGACCGCCTTCCACCCACCTCTCGTGCAAACGGGGAACAAGGTAATGCGGAAGAGTTGATTCTGGCTAAGCGTTTTTATACGGGCACTACGGTCTCCTAACGATGTTCACCAGAGCGAGCCGTTCCTTCCCGCCCTTCACCACGACACCCAGGATAAAGCCAACTCCGCGGGCGTAAAACTTGTGCTCAATATTCCCAGGCTCCAACTGGGTGAATTCCTTTGTAACTAGACAGTTTGTGAGTTTGCCAAGCGGAACCGCGACCGTTTCGTGCAGGCTCAAGACGATTGCCTCGTCTTGAGCGAGGGGTGCCGCTACTTCCTGAAAGTAGTGATCGTTGACGTTTGGATGCGCTTCCATGATTACCCAGGCTGCGCTCCATCTACGCCCGCCCTCCAGGTTCCGGCGGTGCTTACGATCCTGCCGTTCTTATCGAGTTCCTCCGTGTCCTCCCCGAAATACCAGACGTTTCCGTCCCGGTCCTGTGCGAAATAGTCAAATGTATTCTCCCGCAGGACGCCACGGATAAAAACTTTGTCGTGGACTACCCGACAAGTCACTCCGTCGATGACTACCGTTCTGTCTGTAACCGTAAACTCATCTCTTTGCTTACGGCCTTCCCTATTTCCCCTGTAAATAAAAGTAGTGCCTGGTGGCAAAGGGAAAAACGGATTGTCGATTCTAACCGTGAAATCCTCGGGATTAATGTCGTCCGTTGCACCGTTGCGCCCCGCGACTGTCAAATTCAATACCGACAGCGCGAGCGCAGCGGCGAGAGCTCTTATTGCGTTTTGTCGTTTCATATCCGTTTCCCCGCTGGTTGATTTTAGGGCGGCTGCGAGTCCGGACGAGATGAAGAACCTAGCGGGCGAAATGTCCTCGCCTGATTCAGATCCCTTTAGCGACCCTCAGTTTGCAAAAAATATCGCTTGTTTGTCAAGCCAATTCACCGCAACTGCGAATCGCTGATGCGAGTTCCAGAAGCGCGGTCAACTTTTCATCCACACGCACAACGAAACGCTTTCCGTCTCGATGGCCGTTTTGTCACGAAGAAACAGTGCAACAAACTGCGAGGGGCCAGGAATTACACGGGGACTTAACCTGGCGCGGTGGACATGAATCAGCACGGTGTTCCAGTAACCGCCTCTCCGCACCGGTTGAGTGCACGCAGTTTGCTGCGAAAGAATTTCAACTCAGAATCCTCCATTTTGTCACGTAAAAAATGCACACTTACGAAATATGCTCGCGTAAAGACAAATGCGGCGTCAATCTAATCTCCGATGTGCTGCCATTCGGTCCCGTGGTAATCGGGCCGAACGCAATCGGATACGCCAAGGGCCGCCTGTGTTTTCGCTCAGGCGATATGGCATCCCCGATTCCATGCGGCACGGTCAGGCACGTCATTTCATCTATAGGAACGGATTGGACAATGATCGCGCCAACCGAGTTTCAACGCCGCTCACTGCGGATGCCGCAGGTACATGCTTAAACCGCCTACATCGATAATTGCAGAGTTGGATACGAGCTCGCCAATCCCAAGAAGGTGCGCGAGAGGGTGGTCAGCTTTCTTTAAATGGACAAAGTTAATATCGGCATCTCTGATCTCAAAATCACCAATAGCGAATTGCTTTACATGGCCGCTGCTTAGCGGTGCCTTCGCCCCTCCGGAGCCGATAAGCACGGTTCTCGTGTGCTTCATTATGACTCCCACTTTGGTCCCGATGCTTTTATCCACGCAAGTGGCTAGCGAACCCGTGTCAACCACGATGGTCGAGGGTACACCATCGATGGAACAAGCAAGTTCGAGACGATGGTTTGAGGTTAAACGCATGGGGACCTGCGTGAACCCGTTGCTTTGGAGCATCGCCGCCAATTTGCTGCTTGTATCGCTACGGGGTCCCCGGGGTGCGTAGTAAAGTGCGGGCTCGGCACAATCCAACACGGCGCCAATTCTGTGCAGGTCGTCGGATCCAAAAACGCCGTCTACATATGGAATCGCGTCAATTAAAACTGGGAGGTCCTGGATCATGCAATTGCCCATGGCAAGCATGCTAAGTTTTGCGATGCCATAGAATTTGTTGGAAGCTGATCTGAGTGGACTGGTGACCCGAAGAGAAGTCTTTCGCTCGACAAGATCGAATTTCTTGAGCCTGCCTCGCGCAATATTGGTTGTTGGCGTACCGGTATCGACCATTAACGAAGCGCTCACTCGATTAACGTCGACATCAACGATGAGATTCGGGTCGTTCTTGTGCGCCTTGTGATTGTCGAGGTTCTCCTGCTTAAGTTTCACGACCCCGAAGCCTTCTTGTTTCGAAAAGCTGTCCAGTGTCGAGTTATCACCCGCCGTATCCTTTGGAGGGGGCTTCACTTCTGAGACAGTTGCGGCAGGGGCAGGGGACGGACTTGTCGGCTCGGTTGGCGCTGGATCCTGAGCCATTACCTGTTCGCGCAGTTTCACGGCATACTTCGCAAATTCAGAAAGGGTCGGGTTGGGCGCTTCAACAGACTTTGGCTCCATTTCTCCCAGTGATTCAGAAGCGCTAGATTCAAAGCTACCGAGGCCTCGCCACAGTTGATCAATTGCCGAATTAGACGGCGATGAGGCTGCCACTATCGAGGCCGTTGGCGCTTGTGACGGAGAGGCAATAGTGGACGTCAACACCGTGTGCGTCTGTCGAAGCCGAGCCCCTAATTGATCCTTGTGCCATCCCATCCCAGACCCAGTTCAAACACAACAAGCCCGATGACCGCGACTGCGAACGCTTTTAATAGTGACTTGGTTTTGTTCAACTGAACCAATCGCGGTCTGATGCATCGCCCCACCCCACTGCACCGTTGCAGCCAGTAAGCAACGAGCCTGAAATCACAGATTCGAGCTCCAGAAACGCAGTCACCATTTCATCCGCACGCGCAACTAAGCGCTTTCCGTTGTCGCAGTGCGCGTCAGCAATCCAGATTGTTCGCCCGTTGGAATAAATCGCAGAGACACACCCCAACTCCAACCGGCTTTGCTGAGATTGTCAGCGATGATTTCCCAGTGCGCGCACGCGATGGATTCTTTTTTGCTCTCCACGCAGCAATGACAACGTAATATCAATTTTTCGTTAAACGATAAGCTGCCCGCGATGCGTCCGACACTATGCGATTTCAAAAAAAGGCTTGTGGACCAGGCTTTGTTGGGTTACAGCCGAGCGACGTCGGCACACTGATATTAATCAACGCAGTTTGGCCTGGAAAATTTTGAGCGGGGCGAGATTGTCTCGCCGCGAGGATGCATTGCCAGTAAGGTGTCGGGCCTCAATCTGGCAACGCCCGATGCGCGTCATCGTCCGCCCGCTCAAATTCTTTTATACCATCCAAGTGTAAAAAAGCAACGCCCGTGCCAAAAGGCGGGATGTCGTTCAAGAAGTGTCCGACGCCAGTCCGTCGTGGCGCGACTCCGGGCATTCCAAGGGGTATTTGCATTTCTCACCTTTTCCTACGGAAACGGCGGAACGAAAGTCCTCGAAAAAATGCTGGAACGTCACTGATCCGCCGATCACCATGGTTGTCCGCAAAGCCTTTTTCGATGTCGGTCATTCTCTGAAAAACATTCGAAAAACCGGAGAAAGCTGGATGGGAAATTCACGGGGTGATGAAATAGATCCCAAAGATACTCAATTTTCCCCCTGAATAGTTCCCAAAGTCGATCCGAGTGACCAGTCGTTTCAAGCTCCCTCGTCGCGCCTGTTGAATCAAAGTCTCCGGGTTGGACTCCCGTACGCGCTGCCATAGCAAAATTGCTGTTTGCTGCGTATCGATGACGTTTCGATGAAAAGAACTTGAGAGGGCGCTAGCCTCCAACGTAAAATATTCTCAGTTGTTATTCGGTTGCTTTCTGATGGGCCTCCGCTCACAAATTTGAGTCGGTTTTTCTCGCTGCGTGAAATTGGCGAACTTTTCGGTGGGCTGGATTGTGCTGAGGTGGCGCAGCGGATTCGTCGAACACGATCCAGTCACGATGCCGTTGCTGCGCGGAAGCTGATTAAGGAAATGTTAAATCTTTAGGGCGTGTTGCCCAAATCGAAAGTTTTTAGAAGAAAATAGTACACAAGCTCGCAGCAATCTGTTAAAGCAGTGTTCCCATCATGATGGGAGAGCAAAAGAGCGAGCCGCAGCTCTTTAATTACGCGGTCAA
>WNFY01000661.1_pt1 | contig 32433 bp, 35 predicted proteins | sample 5400091 | NCBI WGS metagenome assembly WNFY01 (sample SAMN13153364, study PRJNA577476) | soil metagenome | isolation source: 60 cm soil or saprolite under grassland replicate 1 | place: USA:California | collected 2016-06-15 | reverse complement strand
TGCGCCCGACCACGTACATGCGCGGCTCCACGCCGTCCTCGCGCAGCCGCGCCAGCAGCTCCTCGGCGGTGCGCAGGATGTTGGCGTTGTGGGGACCGGCGAAGCCGCGGTCGGAGGTCATCACCACCACCGCGGCGGCCCGCACCTCCGGCCGGCGCTCCAGCAGCGGGTGCTCCAGCCGGCCCTCGGTGGTGGCGATCTCGGACAGTGCGGTGGTGAGCTCACGGGTGTAGGGCCTGGCCTGCGCCACGCGCTGCTGCGCGCGCACCAGTCGCGAGGCGGCGATCAGCTCCTGGGCGTTAGTGATCTTCTGGGTCGACCGCACCGTCCGGATCCGCCGGCGGATGACCCGCAGTTGGGCTGGCATGGCTAGGGCGTCCCCGAGGCGCCCCGCCCGGCCGGGCCGCTCTTGTCACGGACCTCGTCGGGCGTGTCGCGCCGGTAGGTGCGGACCGACTCCTGGCCCTCCTCGTCCTCGCCCATCGGCTCCACGTTCTCGTCACGCACCGCCTGCTGGCCTTCCGAGGTGCGGAAACGCCGCCCGAACTCGGTGACGGCCTCGCGGAGCTTCTCCTCGACCTCGTCGGGGAGGGTGCCCTCCTCGCGGATGTGCTGACCGATCTCGGGGTAGCTGGCCTCCATGAAGTCGAGCAGCTCCCGCTCGAAGCGGCGCACGTCCGACACCGGGACGCGGTCGAGGAAGCCGTTGGTGGCGGCCCAGATCGAGATCACCTGCTGCTCGACCGGCATCGGCTGGTACTGGCCCTGCTTGAGCAGCTCGACCATGCGGTTGCCGCGGTCGAGCTGAGCCCTGGACGCCCGGTCGAGGTCGGAGGCGAACAGCGCGAACGCCTCCAGGGCGCGGAACTGGGCCAGGTCGATCCGCAGCGTGCCGGCGACCTTGCGCATGGCCCGGATCTGCGCGGAGCCGCCGACCCGCGAGACCGAGATGCCGACGTTGATAGCCGGCCGCACGCCGGCGTTGAACAGGTCGGGCTCCAGGTAGATCTGGCCGTCGGTGATCGAGATCACGTTGGTCGGGATGTAGGCCGAGACGTCGTTGCCCTTGGTCTCGATGATCGGCAGACCGGTCAGCGAGCCGCCGCCAAGGTCGTCGGAGAGCTTGGCGCAGCGCTCCAGGAGCCGCGAGTGCAGGTAGAACACGTCGCCCGGGTAGGCCTCGCGCCCGGCCGGGCGGCGCAGCAGCAGCGAGATCTGCCGGTAGGCCTCTGCCTGCTTGGAGAGGTCGTCGAAGATGATCAGCGCGTGCTCGCCCTTGTACATCCAGTGCTGGCCCATGGCCGAGCCGGCGTAGGGGGCGATGTACTTGAACGGGGCTGGCAGCGAGGCTGGGGCGTCGATCACCACGGTGTACTCCATGGCGCCGTACTCCTCCAGCGACTGGACCACCTCGCGGACGGTCGAGCCCTTCTGGCCGACCGCGACGTAGATGCACTTGACCTGGCGGTCGGTGCCCCAGTGCTGCCGCTGGTTGATGATCGTGTCCAGGCACACCGCGGTCTTGCCGGTCTTCTGGTCGCCGATGATCAGCTCGCGCTGGCCGCGGCCGATGTTGGTCATCGCGTCGATGGCCTTGATGCCCGTCTCCAGAGGCTCCTTCACCGACTGGCGCTGGACCACCGAAGGCGCCTGCAGCTCCAGGGCACGGTTGCCCTCGGCGTCGATGTCGCCCTTGCCGTCCACCGGCCGCCCGAGCGGGTCGACCACCCGGCCGAGGAAGCCGTCGCCGACCGGCACCGACAGCACGCGGCCGGTTCGGTGGACCTCGTCGCCCTCCTCGATGCCGGCCGATTCGCCGAAGATGATGCAGCCGATCTCGCGGAGGTCGAGGTTGAGGGCCATGCCCAGCAGCCCGCCGGGGAACTCCAGCAGCTCGTTGGCCATGGCCGACGGGAGCCCCTCCACGTGGGCGATGCCGTCGCCGGCGTCGGTGACCCGACCGACCTCCTCGCGGGTCACGGTCGGCCGGAACGACTCCACGTTCTTCTTGAGGGCCGCGGCAATCTCGTCGGGTCGGATGGAAAGCTCGGTCAAGGTGTTCGCCCCTTCCCCATGTTCAAGTAACTCGGCGACGGCGGCGTTACGCCACGCCCAGGCGTTCGCGAGCCTGCTCGATGCGGCTGCGGACACTGCCGTCGAACACCTCGTCCCCGACGCGGACGACGACCGACCCCATGATCCCCGAATCCACGGTGTAGCGCAGCTCGACCGGGCGGCCGAGCACCCGGGTGAGCGCCTCGGCCAGGCGCGCCTGGCGCTCGGAGTCCAGCGGCACGGCCGTGCGCACGTCGGCGACCACCCGGTTGCGGCGCTCGGCGGCCATCTCGGCCAGCTCGCGGCAGCGGCGGTCCAGCTCGCGGCCCTGCTGCAGGTCCAGCGCGAGCTGGATCAGGCGGACCGCGCGCGGGTTGGCCTTGCCGCCGATCAGGTCGTCCACCAGCGCCCGCTTGCGGTCCAGCGGCAGCACCGGGTCGGTCAGCGCCGAGCGCAGCTCGGGCGTCCCCGCGACCACGGCCCCGAAGCGGAACAGGTCGTCCTCGACCCGGTCGAGGTCGCCGGCCGCGTCGGCGGCGGCGAAGTCGGCCTGGGCGGCCAGCTCGGCCAGCAGGTCGGGCACCACGCGTGGCTGGATCCGCTGCCGGTCGGCCATGGTGGCCAGCAGCTCGACCGTGACGGGCTGGAGCTGGCCGCGGCCGAGATCGGTGACCAGTCCGCGGCGCGCCTCCGTCGGCAGGCCCGGGTCGACCAGCGGGCCACGGATGCGCACGTACGTGGCGGTCAGGCGGGCGAAGCTGGCCAGCTCGCCGGCTACCGCGTCGAGTGTGCCCGCGCCGGCCGCCTCCCCGAGCAGCCGCTCGGCGTGCTCGGCAAGTGCTGGCCTACTCAGTCGCACCGCTGCCATCCTGTCGCCTGCCGGTCATCGCGCCGGCCTGGGCGTGGTCGCTGAGCTGCTCGATGTACTGGTCGATCAGGCGGAGCTGGCGGTCGCGGTCCAGCGAGTCGCCGATCACCCTGGTCGCCAGCTCGACGGCCAGCGAGCCGACCTCGGTGCGCAGCTCGCGCACGGCCCGGTCCCGCTCCGCGCGGATCGCCTCGCGGCCCTGGTTGATGACCCGATCCGCCTCCTGCTCCGCCTTGGCCATGAGTTCAGCGCGCAGCCGCTCGGCGTTGGCCCTGGCCTCGTCGATGATGCGCTGCGCCTCCTGCTCGGCGCTGGCCAGCCGCTCGCGGTACTGCCGTAGCAGCTCCTCGGCCTGCTGGCGCTCACGCTCCGCCTGCTGGAGCTTGCCCTCGATGTTCCTCGTCCGCTCCTCGAGCACCTGGTTGGCACGGGGGAACGCGACCCGCCGCAGTATGAAAAACAGCACGACGAACGCGATGATGCCGACTATCAGCTCGTTGGTTGCCGGCAGGATCGGATTGGTGCTCTCCGAGTCCTGCGCCAGGATGAGCGCGGCAACGACGTTCACGTCAGCTCCTCGACTACTTGATGGCGAAGGCGAGCACGAAGCCGAAGAGCGCGAGCGCCTCCACGAAGGCCAGGCCGATGAACATCGTCGTGCGAACCATCGCCGCGGCCTCCGGCTGGCGGGCGATCCCTTCGAGCGCCTTGCCGATCAGGATACCGAGACCGATGCCCGGGCCGACGGCGCCAACGCCGTAGCCGAGGACGTTCAGGTTGCCGGACAGCACGGCGACAAGGGGGTTGGCAAGGTTCACGGACGTCGCTCCTTCTTGTGTCGGCTAGTGCTCGGGCTGCAGAGACCCGGCGAGGTAGACCGCGGTGAGAATCGTGAAGATGTAAGCCTGAAGGAACGCCACCAGCAACTCGAACGCCACCAGGGCGATCGACATGAGACCGGCGCCCAGGCCGAAGACAAAGGTCTTGGGCTGTGCGAGCAGATAGACCGTGCCGGCGAAGAAGACCCCGAGGATCAGGTGGCCGGCGATCATGTTGGCCAACAGACGGACGGACAGCGTCAGGGGGCGGACCAGGATCGTGGAGACGAACTCGATCGGCGCGATCAGCGGGAGCATGAACCACGGCACGCCGGGGGGCCAGACCAGCCCCTTCAGGTAGCGGCCCAGGCCCTGTGCCCGGATGCCGACCCAGTTGAACAGCGCCCAGGTCACGATGGCCAGGAAGCCGGGCAGCGCCATCCGCGAGGTCACCGGGAAGTTGATGAACGGAGTGATCTCCAGGACGTTCGAGAAGAAGATGAATACGAACAGCGTCACCAGGTACGGCAGGAACCGCATGCCGTCGGGGCCGATGACCTCAAGGATGATCTGGCGGCGCACGAAGTCGATGCCGTACTCGGCGACGTTCTGCAGCCCGGTCGGCACGATCCGCGGCGAGCGGAAGGCCGTCAGGAACAGCACCGCCACCACCACGGTCACGAACAGGATGAGCACCGTGGTGCGGTTCAGGCAGGCCGGGCCGAGGAACTTGGACCAGCCGTAGCAATCGTAGTTGAACTCCCCGATGCCAGGGGCCTTGAACCCTTCTCGCGCGAGCAGAGTCGGCAAGGTGGAAAGTATCGTCACTTCAGCTCGTCAACTCCCGTTCGGTCGCCCGTCAGCCCTGCCCGTAGCGCCGGATGACGAGGTAGAACGCTCCGGCTGCACCAACAAGGATGCCGATGGGAAGGAACAGCCCGGTTCCCAGCCACCGGTCGACCAGCCAGCCGATGCCACCCCACGCGACCACCCCGGATAACAGGAGACCGATGATCGTCCAGGCGATCTCAGACCCGCCCGGTCCGTCGCGGCCTCTGTTGCCAGGTGCAGATCCCATGGGGTGGGCGAATATACCAGAGGGGGGCCGGAGTTGGCTGGGTGAACGGCCCGCCTGGGGACTACCGGTGGGATCAACCAGTACGCGGGGATCCCGGAGTGCGGTCGCCATCGTGGGTCGTGACGTAGGGCGTGCGTGCGCGGAGCGCGAAACGCACCTCGGCCACCAGGAACACGCAGGCGCCGATCACCGTCGCGAGCGCGAACGCGGTGCGGTTGAAGGCCGTGGTGTCGCGCAGGAAGAACAGCGCCGAGCCGATGCCGATCACCTTGATGAGATAGGTGCCGAGCGCCGCCGGCAGCATCAGCTCGTTGGCGACCCGCCCGGCGGCGCTCACCGCCACGATCGTGACCGCGAAGAACACCATCGCCACCGCGGTGCCCAGCAGCGCCCCGTAGGCCCCCGTCCAGCCGGCCAGCAGCCCGGCGGCGATCACCACCGCCACGCCCACCGCCGCGGTCGTCAGCACCCCCGCGCGCACGATCCGAACGTCACCAGGCTCCATCGCTTCCCCATCCCATCGGAAGGCCCCGCCAAGCTACCACGGGGCCCGCGGATGGGCGGTCGGACGTGTCACGGCGCTGGGGCGGGAGGCTGGTAGGTGCCGAAGCTCCAGAGGTTGCCTTCGGGGTCGCGGGCGGTGTAGCCGCGGGAGCCGTAGTAGCCCACCACGTGCCCTCTAAGGGCGGGGTGGGCCTGGCGGGTGGCCATCTCCCAGGCGCCCAGCTCCGACCGGTGGCGGACCACCGTGACGAGTTCGTCCATGCCTGCGAGTATCGCATCGCTCCCTGACAGGCGGTGCGGCGGGCGACCGGCGAAATTGACTGGGAGCGGAGCGTCGCATCGAGTACAACCAGAGGATGGATATCGAGATCCGGGCGATCGGGCCCGACCAGTTCCCGGCGTTCGCGCGGGTGATGGCCGTCGCCTTCGGCGAGGACCGCAGTGAGCAGGCGATCGCCGACATCCAGCGCGGCGTCGAGTACGACCGCAGCATCGCCGCCTTCGACAGCGACCGGATCGTCGGCACCGGCGGGGCCGACTCCATGGAGCTCACCCTGCCCGGCCTCACCACCGTCCCGGTCGGCGGTCTGACCGCCATCTCGGTGCTGCCGACCTACCGGCGTCGCGGCATCCTCCGCGCGATCATGAACCGGCATTTCGAGGACGTCGCCCAGCGCGGCGAGCCCATCTCGGTGCTGATCGCCGCCGAGGCGACCATCTATGGCCGCTTCGGCTACGGCATGGCCACGATGTCCGCCGAGATGGAGATCGACATCCGCGAGGCCGCCGTCCGGCGGCCACCCGGCGGCAGCGGCCGGCTGCGCCTGCTCGACCGCGACGAGCGTTCCCCGGTGGTGCGGCCCTTCTACGACCGCTACCGGCGCACCCAGCCGGGCGAGCTGTCGCGGATCGACTGGTGGTGGGAGATGTTCGCCGGCGACCCCGAGTGGCGCCACCAGGGTGAGAGCAAACGGCAGGACGTGGTCTACGAGTCGGCGCCTGGGCAGGTCGACGGATGGGTCAGCTACCGGATCAAGGACCGCTGGGACCACTTCATCCCCGGCAACCTGGTCAAGGTCCAGCACCTGTTCGCCTCCACACCGGAGGCGACGGCCGCCCTGTGGTCCTACTGCCTGGACCTGGACCTCGCCGGGACGGTGCAGCTGCACGCGCGGCCGGTCGACGAGCCGCTGCGCTGGTACCTGGAGAATCCCCGGCTGCTGCGGACCACCGACCTCGCCGACCATCTGTGGCTGCGGGTGCTCGACCTGCCGGCGGCCCTGAAGGCTCGCCGCTACGGGACCGAGGGCGAGCTGGTGCTCGAGGTCACCGACACGGTGCGACCCGACAACCAGGGCCGCTGGCTGCTGGACGCAGGCCCGGACGGGGCCAGCTGCCAGCACACCCGCCGGCGCCCCGACCTGGCGCTGGACGTCAGCGAGCTCGGCGCCGCCTACCTCGGCGGCACCCGGCTGGCGAGCCTCGGACGGACCGGCCGGATCGACGAGCGGACACCCGGTGCCCTGCTCCGCGCGGACGCGATGTTCGGCAGCGACCCGCCCCCCTGGACCACCACATTCTTCTGATACGGCTCGGGGATGCGGTCAGACGCGACCCTGGCGGTTCGCTCGCCAGCGTGGGGCCAGCAGACCGATGATGCCGGCGACCACCACCATCAGGAAGTAGGGCAGCACCCTGGTCGCGCCGATGAACGACAACGCCACCGCGGATCCGGCCAGCAGCGCGCTCCACGCGTACAGGATCAGCACGGCTTTACGGTGCGAATGGCCCATCTCGAGCAGGCGGTGGTGCAGGTGGTTCTTGTCCGCCGTCATGATCCCCTTGCCGGCGCGCATCCGCCGTCCGACCGCGAACAGCGTGTCGATGAACGGCAGCGCCAGCACCAGGATGGGGATCGCAACCGGGATCAGCAGGGCGAATTGGTCGGCGGCCTGCGGCTGGGTGGTGCGGCCGATGCCGGTGATGGTGGCGCCGGACAGCAGGGTGCCCAGCAGCATCGAGCCGGAGTCGCCCATGAAGATCCGCGCGGGGTTGAAGTTGTGGGGCAGGAAGCCGACGCACGCCCCGAAGAGCAGGGCGCTGATCAGCGGCGCCGGCGTGAACTCCTCGATGAGCCCTCCCGCGCCGGTGCGGTAGCTGTAGATGAAGTAGGCGAGCGCGCCGATGCCGACCAGCCCGGCGGCCAGGCCGTCGAGGCCGTCGACCAGGTTGACCGCGTTCACGGTGATGACCACCAGCAGCACGGTCAGCGGGACCCCGAGGTCTGGCGAGAGGCTGACGATCGTGCCCGGCTCCGGCGTGCCGAACGACGGTACCCAGAAATAGAGGACCTGCACGCCGGCCAGGGTCATGATGCTGGCCGCGAAGATCTGCGCGGCCAGCTTGGCCGGCGCGGTCAGGCCCTTGAGGTCGTCGATGATGCCGATGGCGGTCATCAGCGAGGCGCCGATGGCGACGCCGACCGCCTCGGAGGACGCGAAGAGCTGGCGGAACAGGCGCGAGGACAACGCCAGGGCGCCCATGAAGGCCAGGAACATCGCCAGGCCACCAAGGGTGGGCGTGGCGATGGCGTGGACCTTGCGGTCGCCGGGCCGGTCGACCGCGTCGTAGCGGATCGCGACCCAGCGCACCACCGGTGTGAGCACGTAGGCGAGCACCGCCGCCACGCCGGCGACGAGAACGTAGGCAAGCAGGCCGCCCATTTGCGTCGCAGGCTATCACCCCGCGGGTCAGGCGACGGTCGAGACCGACTTGACCAGGGCATCGACCACGGTGGTGACCAGGCCGTCGAGGCGCTCCGCGCAGACGGCGTAGGCCTCTGGCGGGTGGCCGAGCGGGTCGGCGATGTCGTCGCCTGGCAGCTCGCGCAGGTGCTCGGAGGCCATCGTCACCAGCTCGGCCGGCGAGTCGGCCAGCCACGACCACTGCGAGACCGACCGCGCGAACGAGGCGATCAGGAAGGTGCGGCGCGCGGCCGAGCGGTCCAGCGCCAGCACGTAGGGGCGGTGCTCGGCCGCCATGCAGAGGATGAGATGGGAGGCGCGGACGCGCCGCCTGGTCAGCTCACGGGCGTGGTGGCGCTCCAGCGCCGCGCCGCGCTCGGCGGCGGCGGTCATCGAGCGACTGGCCGCCGGGTTGCCCTCGACCGCGTGAGTGCCGGCGGAGATGAACCGCAGCGGCATGCCGGTGTGGCGCTGTATCTCGCGGCGCGCGAACCCCTCGGCGGTCGCGGAGCGGCAGAGGTTGCCGGTGCACACGAACAGCACGTTGAAGGTGGGCTCCAGCTCAGTCCTCATCGGCCAGCAGCTCCCCGATGACGCGCTGGACCTCGGACGCCGGGACCGCGCCTTCCCGGAGCACGCGCACCCCGGTGCCGGAAAGGTCGACGATCGTCGAGGCCGGGCCGCCGCTGGACGGACCGGTGTCGAAGAACACGTCGACGTGCCCGCCGAGGTGCTCGGCGATCTCCTCCACGGTGCTCGGGGTCGGCACGCCCGACCGGTTGGCGCTGGTCACGGCCAGCGGCCCGGTCCGCTCGATGAGCGCCAGCGCGAACTCGTGCTTGGGCATCCGCACCGCCACGGTGCCCCGGGAGGCACCAAGGTCCCAGCCGATCCCTGGCGACTCGCGCAGCACGATCGTCAGCGGGCCGGGCCAGAACTCGGCGATCAGCAGCCGCGCCTGCTCGGTCACGTCCTCCACCAGGCCGATCGCCTGCCGCCAGTTGTGCACCAGCACCGGCAGCGGCAGGTCTCGGCCGCGGGCCTTGGCCGTGAACAGCGCGCCCACGGCGCTGGCGTTGAAGGGATCGCAGCCGAGGCCGTAGACCGTGTCGGTCGGCAGCACCACCAGGCCGCCCTGGGCGACCACGCGGCCGCCCACCTCGACGAGGGTGTCCCACTGCTCGCGGTCCTCCGAGACCTTGATGACGCGCTCGTTGCCGAACGATTCGGGCAGGTCGGTCACGCTGGCCACCGCCCTTCAGCCATCCGGTTCCGCCCGGTCAGGTCCGGACGGATCGCCACCTCCACCAGTCCCGCCCCGCCAAGCAGCGCCGTGGCCGCTTCGCCCTGGTCGTCGCCGATCTCGCAGACCAGCCAACCTCCGGGCACGAGCCAGCGTCCCGCCCGCGCGACTACCCGGCGCAGCACGTCGAACCCGTCGGGCCCACCGTCGAGCGCGACCAGCGGCTCGTGGGAGCGCACGTCCCGCGGCAGCAGGGGGATCGCGCCGGACGGCACGTACGGGACGTTGGTGACCAGCACGTCCACGCCCGAGCGCAGCTCCTCCGGCAGCGGCTCGTCCAGGTCGCCCTCGAGCAGCTCGACCGCGCGGTCGCGGAGGTTGCGGCGCGCCCAGGCGAGCGCCTGGTCGTCGACCTCGGTCGCCACCACCCTGGCGCCGGGGACCGCGTCGGCCAGGAAGCAGGCGATCGCCCCCGAGCCGGTGCACAGGTCGACCGCGGTCGCCGGGGCGGCCGCGGCGCGCAGGTGGCTGGCGGCCCGGTAGGCCACCAGCTCGGTCTCGGGGCGGGGGACGAACACCCCGGGGCCGACCTGGATCCGCAGCGCGCCGAACGGCGCCCAGCCGATCACGTACTGCAGCGGCTCACCGGCCACCCGGCGCGCCACCAGTCCCTCGAGCACGCGGGCCGCCGCCGGCGGCAGCGGCTTGGCGCGCCTGGCGACGGCGGCGCCCCCTGGAACCTCCAGCACCTCTTCCAGTAGCCAGCGCGCCTCGGCGTCGGCGGACACGCAGCCGGCGGCGGCCAGTCGCGCGGCGGTGCCGTCGAGCGCGGCGCCGATGGTGCTAGCGGTGGACAGGCCGGTCATCGCTGGCCCGTCCCCGCGTCGACCCCCTCGAGCTGGGACTGGCGGTCGCGGGCGGCAAGCTCCTCGATGATCCGGTCGAGGCCCTTGCCCTCGAGCACGCCGGCCAGGTCGCCGACGGACAGGCCGATGCGGTGGTCGGTGACCCGGTCCTGCGGGAAGTTGTAGGTGCGGATGCGCTCGGAGCGGTCCAGCGAGCGGACCTGCGAGCGGCGCTCGGCGGCGAGCTGGGCCTGCTGGTCGGCGATCGCGCGGTCGAGCAGGCGGGCGCGGAGCACGCGCAGCGCCTTCTCCCGGTTCTGGATCTGCGACTTCTCGTCCTGCATCGCGACCACGATGCCGGTGGGCAGGTGGGTGATGCGCACGGCCGAGTCGGTGGTGTTGACCGACTGCCCGCCCGGGCCCGTCGACCGGTACACGTCGATCTTGAGGTCGGCCGGGTCCACCTGGACGTCGACCTCCTCCGCCTCCGGCAGCACGTTCACGCCGGCCGCCGAGGTGTGGATGCGGCCCTGCGACTCGGTGACCGGCACGCGCTGCACCCGGTGCACGCCCGCCTCGAACTTGAGCCTGGACCAGGCTCCCCTGCCGTGGATGGAGAACACGACTTCCTTGAAGCCGCCATCGAGGTCGGACAGGCTCTGCGAGAGGAGCTCGACCTTGTAGCCGTGCTGCTCCGCCCACCGCGAGTACATCCGGAACAGGTCCCCGGCGAACAGGGCCGCCTCGTCCCCGCCGGTGCCCGCTCGGACCTCGACGATCACGTCCTTGTCGTCGTTGGGGTCCTTGGGGGCCAGCGCCTGCCGCAGCTCGGTCTGCAGCGCGTCGAGGCGCTCCTGCGTCACGCGCAGCTCGTCCTCCAGCAGCGCGCGGCCCTCGGCCGAGCGCTCCTCCCGAAGGAGTTGCCGGCCGGCGTCCAGGTCGCCCTGGGTCGCCTTCCACGCGCGATAGGCGCGGACCACCTCGCCGAGCTCCGCATACCGCTTCGACAGCTCGACGAAGCGCTCGTGGTCCGCGAACACCGTGGGGTCGGCGAGCTGGTCCTCGATCGAGGTGTAGGTCTGCTCTATCTCATCCAGTCGTGGGGAAAACACTGTCCGCTCCTACCTAGAGGTTGCATTGGCTGCGCGGGCCGGTTCGGCCGCCGGCGCTAGCCACCGCCAGGCAGGTCCTCCGGCTGGCCAACCGCTCGGGGCTGCCGCGAGGCGAGCACCAGCGCCGAAGGGAGCGGGACGATCCGGCTCCGTTCGGTCTCTGGCAGCACGTGCTCCAGCGCGCGGATGGCCACCTCGATCTGGTCGTGGCTGGGCGGCTTGGTGGTCAGCATCTGCAACCACAGTCCCGGCTTCATGATCGCGCTGACCAGCGGGAAGCGCTCGCGCCCCGCGCCCAGCCGGATGCCCTCGTAGGCGATGCCGACGATCACCGGCACCGCCACGAGCTGCAGCGGCACCCTGACCAGCAGGGGCGGCCGGCCCAGCAGCGAGAAGCCGACCGTGAACAGCACCAGCGTGACCACGAACAGGATCAGGAGGAAATTGGTCCCGCAGCGCACGTGCAGGGTCGGAAAGCGGTCCACGTTCTCGGGTGTCAGCGGCAGCTTCGCCTCGTGGCAGTGGATCGCCTTGTGCTCGGCACCGTGGTACTCGAACACCCGCCTGATGTCCTTGAGCTGCGAGATCAGCGCGATGTAGGCGAGGAAGAAGCCGAGCCGCACCAGTCCCTCGACCAGGTTGAAGGCGAGGTTGGAGGGCAGGTGCCGCGACAGCCAGTTGGTGCCGGTCGCGGGGATCAGGATGAACAGCAGCGAGAAGAAGACCGCGCCGATCGCCAGCGACCAGCCCATCTGCCGGTCGCTGAGCTGCTCCTCCTCGCCGAGCGCCTGGTTGCCCGAGATGGAGAGCGCGCGCATGCCGATCCCCAGCGAATCCGCGAGCACGCCGATGCCCCGCAGGAACGGCAGACGGAACAGCGGGAAACGCGCGGCCAGCGGCCGCAGCCCACGCTGCTCGACGTAGATCTCGCCCTGGGGGCGCCGCACGGCCACGGCCCAATTGTCGCGGCCGCGCATCATCACGCCCTCGAGGACCGCCTGGCCCCCGTAGGAGAAGGGTTGCCCCTCCGCGGGGCGGTCGCTCACGTTTGCGCTCCCGTGCCGTCTAGGACTGGGCCTCGGGCGAACGGCGCTTGCCGTAGCGACGCTCGAACCGCTCGACGCGGCCACCGGTGTCGACCAGCTTCTGCTTGCCCGTGTAGAACGGGTGGCACTTCGAGCAGATGTCGACCCGGAGCTCGGGCATGGTCGAGCGCGTCTGGAAGGTCTCACCGCACGAGCAGCGCACGGTCGAGACCACGTAGTCAGGGTGAATGCCCTGCTTCATGCTTGATGACGCTCCTTTGGGGAATCAGGGCGCGCCGGCCAGCTCGCGCACAGCGAATGGAGCCAGGCCGAACGAACCGAGTGATCGTACACCAAGGCGGTCATGTTGCTCCTTGGCGCATACGTTGCAGGCAACGCTCCCGCCATCCTGGTTGTTCCCTGACGGCGCGCCGCGGCGCCGCCAGGCTCGTGGACCTGGTCAGCTCCCGATGTTGGCGCGCTGGATCTGCCGCAGGAACTCCTGGTTGGTCTTGGTGGCGCGCATCTTGTCGACCACCAGCTCCAGGGCCTGCGCGGGCTCGAGCGCCCCGAGGACCCGGCGCAGCTTCCAGGCCACGACCAGCTCCTCGTCGGTGAGCAGCAGCTCCTCCTTGCGGGTCGAGGAGCCGTCCACGTCCAGCGCCGGGAAGATGCGGCGCTCCGAGAGCTTGCGGTCCAGGCGGACCTCCATGTTCCCGGTGGCCTTGAACTCCTCGAAGATGACCTCGTCCATGCGCGAGCCGGTGTCGACCAGCGCGGTCGCCAGGATGGTCAGCGAGCCGCCGTCCTCGATGTTGCGGGCCGCCCCCAGGAACCGCTTGGGCGGGTACAGCGCCGAGGAGTCGACGCCGCCGGAGAGGATCTTGCCGCTCGCCGGGGTGGCGAGGTTGTACGCGCGCGCCAGGCGGGTGATGCCGTCGAGCAGGATCACCACGTCCTTGCCGTACTCGACCAGGCGCTTGGCCCGCTCGATGGTCAGCTCGGACACCTGGCAGTGGTCGTCGCTCGGCCGGTCGAAGGTCGAGTAGATCACCTGCGCCTTGGTGGAGCGCTGCATGTCGGTGACCTCTTCAGGCCGCTCGTCGACGAGCAGGATGATGAGGATGACTTCGGGGTTGTTGGTGCTGATCGCGTTGGCGATCTGCTTCATCAGGGTGGTCTTGCCGGCCTTCGGCGGCGACACGATCAGCCCGCGCTGCCCCTTGCCGATCGGGGACATGATGTCCATGACCCTGGTCGAGATCTCCGTCGGAGTGTGCTCGAGGCGGAGCCGCTCGTTGGGGTACAGCGGGGTGAGGTCCTTGAAGTCCTTGCGGTTGCGGGCGACCTCCGGCTCCATGCCGTTGATCTTGTCGACCCGCACCAGCGCGGCGTACTTCTCGGAGTCGCGCGGCAGCTTGACCGCGCCCTCGACCTCGTCGCCGCGGCGCAGGCCCGTGCGCCGGATCATCGACAGCGGCACGTAGACGTCGTCGGGGCCCGGCAGGTAGCCATTGACCCGCAGGAACCCGTAGCCGTCCTGGGAGCGGATGTCGAGCGTGCCGACCCGCGTGACCTCTGGCCGGTCGTCGGGCGCCGCGCCGCCGCGGTCGCGGTCGCGCGTGTCCGGCCGGTCGAGGACGGCCACGTTGGCCTGGTCGCTGCCGTAGCGGTTGCGGCGGCGGTTGCGGTTGCGACGCCGCCCGCTGCTCTGCTGGTTGCCGGACTGGTTGTCCCAGCGCCCGCCGCTCTGCTGGTTGCCGTTCCAGTCGCGCCGCTGCCCGCGGTCGCCGCCCTGGTCGCGGTCCTGGCTCTGCTGGCTCTCGGATTGGGTGGTCTGGCTCTGGTTCGTCTGGCCCTGGCCGTCACCGCGGGAGGAGTCCTCGCGGGAGGCGTCGCCCTGGCCGGGGCTCTGGGTCGTGGTGCCGTCCCCCTGCTGGTCGCCGCCCGCCTGGCCGGTCTCTGCGGCGGCGGCGGGGCGCTCCTGCCTGGAGCTCTCCGGCTCGCCAGACGGCTGTGGGCTGGTTCCGGCGGACGGGGCGGTCGCGCCCTGCGTGGTGCTGTTGGTGTTCGTACTGTCTCCTTCGGTGTTGCTGGTCATGGGCGCCCGGTCGGCGTTGCCCGGCGTGGGCGCCTGCTCGGCGGCCCGGCCGGTGTCGTCGCCGTGGGGCTTGCCGTTGCCTTCGCCGCCCTGGACCGTACTCGTGCCGGAGGCCTGCGCCCCCGGCCCGTCCGAGACGGCCACCTCAGCCATGGCCACGGCGGCGCCGCGTGCTCGGCGGCCGGTGCGCTCCGCGCCGTTGCCGCCAGGTTCCCCATCGCTGCCGGGCAGCGGCTGCTGCCCGGTCGTCTCCGTGGTGACCGTCGTGGTCGCCGAGCCGCGTCGCCCGCGACTGCTCGGGGTGGACGAAGGAACGAACTCGACACCCTGGGCCTTGGCGATGATCGCGCCGATCAGGTCGGCCTTGCGCAGACGCTGGTAACCCTGGACACCCATTGACGAGGCGATCGCCTGCAGCTCGGGCAGCACCTTGGCCTCAAGTATGCCGCGTTCGGTGGTTGACATCTTCACCTTCCTGTGGTGATTCCTGCCTGATCGGCGGGTGCTCGGCTGTTCGTCGAGAGTGGTGATCGGCGCCGCCGTCAGGCGCCAGCGAAATATCGCGCTGCTCCTCTTCTGCGACAAGGGTGCGTCCGCCCAGCAGGAAGGCCCGCGCCACGGTGCGTAGCTTCCTGTGGAGACCTGGGACCACTGGCTTCGATGCTGTTCAGTCCGCCGGACTCCCTCAGCCCAGGAACGAGCTCCCGCCGAGGTATCGGATCATGCGACCCGGTCGCCTATCGAAAGGAACGTTTTGGTTCTGCCGCCACTGGCCGGAATCGCCGCTTGCCCCCGCGGGACTGCAACGTCGATCTGCACTGCAAGCCACAGGAATCGCCAAGGCGATGTGCGCGGGATGCGGGGGCGTCGACCGAATTGGCCAGCGACTGTGACCTCCGCCATTGTAGAGGTGACCAATCACCGAGCGCAACAGCCTCCTTGCAGGACACTACTCCTCCATGAGGACGCGCAGGTTGCCCTCCTTCTCGAGCAACGAGAACCCGGTGGTCTCACCCTGGCGCCGGAAAACCACCGAAATCGCGGACCCGCCGACACGAAGGTTGTGAAGTTCGACCGTATTCAACCACGGTGGCAGATGGGGCTTGTTGACCAGCAGGGTGTTCTCGGGAGCGCGGGCCGAGATGCCCAGCATGGACTGGAGCAGCAGGAACGGGGCGCCTGAGGCCCAGGCCTGCGGCGAGCAGGCGACCGGGTAGGCCACCGGACGCTGCGGCGACCGCCGGGTGAAGCCGCAGAACAGTTCGGGCAGGCGCATGTCGTCGACCGTCACCGCCATGTCGAACAGCGCCGTGGCCAGGCGGTTCGCCGCCTTGGCGTGGCCGTAGCGCTTCAGCCCGGCGCCGATGAAGGCGTTGTCGTGCGGCCAGATCGAGCCGTTGTGGTAGCTCATCGGGTTGTAGGCGACCGACGACTTGGACATGGTACGAATCCCCCAACCAGAGAACATGTCCGGCGCCAGCAACCGCCGCGCCATCAGGTGCCCGCGCTCGGTGTCGACGATCTGGCAGTACAGCCCGTGGGCCGGGTTGGAGGTCACGCTGGCGACCTGCTGCTTCTCGCCGTCGAGCGCCTCGGCGAAGTACTGCTCCGACTCGACCCAGAAGCGCTCGTTGAAGCTGGTCTTGAGGGCCGCGGCCTGGGCGCGGAGCGCGGCCGCCCGGTCGGCCCCACCGATCGCCTCATAGATGTCGGCGACGCGCAGCTTCGCCAGGTATGTATAGGCCTGGACCTCGGCCAGCGCGATCGGGCCCCCGGCGATCTTGCCGTCGGCGTGGACCACCGAGTCGTGGGAGTCCTTCCAGCCCTGGTTGGCCAGGCCCCGCGGGCTGGACGTCTGGTATTCGAGGAAGCCGTCGCCGTCGAGGTCACCGTAGTGGTCGACCCAGTGCAGCGCGCGCTCGACGTTGGGCAGCAGCGCGCGGCAGAAGTCCAGGTCGGCGGTCCAGCGGTAATAGGTCCCGAGCAGCAGCAGCCACAGCGGCGTCGAGTCCACCGACCCGTAGTAGGGGCTGTGCGGGATGACGTGGGCCGCCGCCAGCTCGCCCTGCCGGAACTCGTGCAGGATCTTGCCTGGCTCGGCGTCGCGCCAGGTGTCCACCTCGTCGGCCTGGTAGCTGGCCAGGACCTCGATGGTGGTGCGGGTCAGCTCGGGGTTGATCATCAGCGTCTGATGGCAGGTCATCAACGCGTCGCGCCCGAACGGGGCCACGAACCAGGGGATGCCCGCCGCCACCACGTCCCCGTGCTCGGTGGGCGTGAGCAGCGCCCGCAGGTCACGCACAGCCCGAGTGAGCAGTGAGTTGTACAGCTCGTTGTCGGTCCACACGCGCGTGCAGGCGCGCTCCCACTCCTCATAGGAACGCCGCAACTGGTGGACGGCGTTGTCGAAGGACTGGAGATCGGCCTGCCTGCCGGCGATCCTCGGCTCCACCACCAGGGCGAGCACCTCGGTCTGGGTCGGCTCCAGGTGCACCTCCCAGCGGACCCGGACCTTCTCCTCGACGACCTCCACCTCGGTCGGCTCCAGATCGAAGGTGATGCGGGTCTCCCGGAAGACGCCGTCCTGGCCGAGGTAGGCGAGCACCGCCGAGCGCCCGTCCGCCTTGGGCAGGGCCAGCTTGCCGCGCTGGCTGCGCTTGAGCCCCCGCACCTCGAAGATGTCGGCGAAGTCGCTGCCCAAGGTCAGCTCGATGCGCATCGTGACCGGGCCGGCGTTGTAGTTCTTCACGCGGATGCGCTCGTAGAGCCGGTCCTTGATCACCCTGGTCCTGCGGATGTTGATGGTCCCCTGCACCGCCGAGACCGTGCCGTCAGGGGCGGTCAGGTCCTGGTTGGCCAGGTCGATGTGGCTGGCGTAGGGCCGGTCCGCCGAGGTCGACAGCAGCAGCGGCGCCCGCCCGTCGACGGTGAGCATGTAGTCGGAGAGGAAGCGCGTGTCCCGGTAGTAGAGGCCGGCGCCGATGGCTTCCTCGGCGTCGAGGTTCCCCTCCGCGTCCGCGAAGAGGAACATGTCCCCTTCCTTGATCGAGTAGAGCCGTTCGGTTCGCTGGTCGAGAACCGCGACGACGCCCTTGACCAGGACCCGATTGGCCGACTCGCCCGCCAGCTCGAACTCCTCGCCGGCCGGCGAGGTCACCTTGTCCACCAAGTTGAAGCACTCCGCGTCTCGAGGCTGCGGCTTGGGAGCTGTGACCTCCTCAGCGCGGGAGGCACGCCACGCCTGGGCTGGGGCCAGGCGCTCGTCAGCAGTGTACCGTCCGCGCCGCGCCAGCAGGCTAGGCAAGCTCCTGGTCGGCCTGGGCATGCGCGCCGATCCGGGCGAGTTCGAGGGGGCGGACCCGCCAACCTTCGGCGCCGCCGGCCTTCAGCGCCTCCTGGGCGTCGGCGCAGGCGCCGGCCTGCGCCGACCGGGGGCACAGCACCAGCAGCGACGGCCCGGCCCCTGACAGGAAGGCCGCCTGGCCGCGGTCCCGGAGGGCTTCGAGCACCAGGCCGCCGGCTGGCGCCGCCGCCAGGCGCGCCGGCTGGTGCAGGACGTCCTCGGTCGCGGGCAGCAGCAGGTCGAAGTCGCCGCCGAGCGCCGGCGCCAGCAGCGCTGCCCGGCCAGCGGTGCGCGCGGCCTGGCCGAACGGCACCTCGGCCGGCAGCAGCCGACGGGCCTCTGTGGTCGCCATCGGGTCCCTGGCGACCAGCGCCACGGCGGCCAGGTCGGGGTGGACGGGGACGCGCCGGCTGCGCACCGCGCCACCCTCGCTCCAGCACAGCGTCGCCCCGCCCGCCAGGCAGGGCGCCACGTTGTCCGGGTGGCCCTCCAGCTCGGTCGCCAGGCTGAGCAGCGCGGAGTCCGGCAGGTCGGGGGCGAGCAGAGCGCGGGCCGCCAGCAGGCCGAGCGTGACCGCCGCGGCGCTGGAGCCGAACCCGCGGCCGAGCGGGAACCCCTTGACCAGGTCCAGGTGCACGGCCGGCAGGTCCGCGCCGGCCGCCGCCGCCAGGTGCCGCATGGCGCGCAGCACCAGATTGTCCTCGCCCGCGGCGATCGCCTCGGCCTGCTCCCCGGCGATCTTGACCGAGGTCACCGGCGCGCTCCGCACCTCCAGCGAGTCCCACCAGTCCAGCGCCAGCCCGGCGGCGTCGAACCCCGGCCCCAGGTTCGCGCTGGTCGCCGGCGCCACCACGCGGACGCCCGCCGGCCGTGCCCCGGCGGCCCCGGTCCCGGCGGCCCCGGTCGGAGCCAGCCCGCCGTCCCTGATCGACCCAGGCGCTCCCTGGGGGTTCCCTGAAACCGGCGGGCGGCTCATTCGGCGTCCGCGACGTCGAGGCCGAGCGCGGCCGCGGCGGCGGTTGCCTCCGCCGGCACGCGCGTCGGCGGAGGGGCGCCGGACACTGCCCAGTCGGGGTCCTTGAGCCCGTTGCCCGTCAGTGTGCAGACCACCAGCGAGCCCTGCCGCAGCCCGCCGGACGCGGCGGTGGCGAGCAGCCCGGCCACCGAGGCCGCCGAGGCCATCTCCACGAACACCCCTTCCTCCCTGGCCAGGAGGCGGTAGGCGGCGATGATCTGCCGGTCGGTGACCGCCGCCAGGCCTCCGCCCGACTCCTGGACTGCACGCAACGCCTGCGGCGCCGACGCGGGCCTGCCGATGCGGATCGCCGTGGCGATCGTGGAGGGGCTGGGCACCGGCCGGCCGTGCACCAGCGGAGCCGCGCCCGCCGCCTGGAACCCGAGCATGCGCGGCCGCGTCTGGGCCAGACCGCCCTCGGCCGCCTCGCGGTAGCCGAGCCAGGTGGCGGTGATGTTGCCGGCGTTGCCGACCGGGATGCAGTGCACGTCGGGCGCCCGGCCGAGCACCTCGACGATCTCGAACGCGACCGTCTTCTGACCCTGGATCCGGAACGGGTTGACCGAGTTCACCAGGGTCACCGGGTAGCGCTCCGCGAGGTCGCGCGCGAGCACCAGGCAGTCGTCGAAGGAGCCCTGGACCGCCAGCACCGTCGCCCCGTGGACCAGCGCCTGGGCCAGCTTGCCGAGCGCGATCTTGCCTTCGGGGACCAGCACCGCGCAGGTGATCGCCGCCCGTGCCGCGTAGGCGGCGGCCGACGCCGAGGTGTTGCCGGTGGAGGCGCACAGCACCGCCCGGCTCCCCTCCTCCAGCGCCTTGGAGACCGCCACCGTCATGCCGCGATCCTTGAAGGAGCCGGTGGGGTTGGCCCCCTCGACCTTGAGGAAGACGTCGCAGGAGACCCTGGCCGACAGCACCGGGGCGGCCACCAGCGGCGTGCCACCCTCCAGCAGCGTCACCACCGGCGTGCCAGGGCCGATCGGCAGCAGCTCGCGGTAGCGCTCGATCACGCCGCGCCAGAGCGGCTGACTGGTGGTCGGCGTCATCGCGCCAGCACCCCGGTCATCGCGCCGGTCATCGCGCCGGTCATTGCGCCATCACCTCGTCCGCCTCCTCGCCCTCGACCCGCATCACGCTGCCGAGGCTGGTCACCGCGTCGAGGTCGCGCAGGCTGCCCAGAGTCGCCTGCACGTCGCGCTCCTTAGCAAGGTGGGTGACCAGCACGAGCTGGGCCTCGTCGCCACGCCCGCGCTGCAGGACCGAGCGGATCGAGACGCCGTGCTCACCGAAGACCGCGGCCACCTGGGCCAGGACGCCGGGCCGGTCGGCCACGTCCAGCGCCAGGTAGTACTGGGTGTCCACGTCGTCCATGCCACGGACCCTCCGCTGGTACAGGCAGGTGCAGCCGACCCCATGGGCTCCCTGGACGCGGTTGCGGATCACGTCGACCAGGTCGCCGACCACCGCCGAGCCCGTCGGTAGGCTGCCGGCACCCTTGCCGTAGAACATGAGCTGGCCGATCGCGTCGCCCTCGACGAACACCGCGTTGTAGGCCTCGGTCACCGACGCCAGCGGGTGCGAGGAGGGGATCATCGCCGGGTGCACGCGGGCGCTGACCTCGCCGTCGACCAGCTCGGCGATGGCGAGCAGCTTGACCGTGTAGCCCATGCGCGAGGCCGCCCCGATGTCGGCCGCGGTCACGTCGGTGATGCCCTGCCGGTAGACGTCGCCGGCGGTCACGCGCGTGTTGAACGCCAGGCTGGCGAGGATCGCGCACTTGGCGGCCGCGTCGAAGCCCTCCACGTCCGCGCTCGGGTCCGGCTCCGCGTAGCCCAGCTCGATCGCTTCGGCCAAGGCCTCGCCGTAGGCCGCCCCTGTGGTGGCCATCCGCCAGAGCACGTAGTTGGTGGTGCCGTTCACGATCCCGAGGACCCGGCGCAGGCGGTCGCCGGCCAGCGACTCCTTCAATGGGTGGATGATCGGGATCGCCCCGGCCACGCTGGCCTCGAACTTCAGGTCCACCCCGGCCGCGTCGGCCGCGTCGAACAGCTCCGCACCCCGGGCCGCCAGCAGTTCCTTGTTGGCCGTGACCACCGGCTTGCCGAGCCGCAGCGCCTCGAGGATGAGCGTTCGGGCCGGCTCGATCCCGCCCATCACCTCGATCACCACGTCGACCTCCGGGTCGCGCACCACCGCCGCGGCGTCGCCGATCAGCCGCGTGACGTCGACCCAGGGGTCCCGCTTCTTGTTGGGATTGCGGACCGCGATCCGCTGGATGTGGGCCGGCACCCCGGCCCGGTCGCGAATCAGCTCGGCGTGCTCCGTGAGGAGCCTGGCCACGCCGGTGCCCACGACTCCACAGCCGAGCATGCCGACCCTGATCGGCTCCACCTGCCGTTCCCCTCCCTCCACGCGCACCCGGACCTGAAGATCCGGGCCGCGGTCGACCGTACCGCGACGACCTCGCACCGACCCCCGTTGGCCTCACACCGGTCGGCCGACATCTTGCCTGACCCACCCCCCACCCGGCACCTTCCCACCTGTGTGCGCCGCCACGGCGCCCAGCCCGGCTCCCGCGCCCTTCCCGCCTGGGTGCCGCCACGGCGCCACAGCCGGAGGCGTACCGGGCGCTCGAGGCGCTCACCCTCCACGAGGTCTCCCTGTTCCGCGTCCTGATGGGCTTGCGGGCCCTCCCGGCGCGACTGGCCAGGACCCGGAGACGGAGGCGTCCCGCTGACGGCGCTCGGCCCAGCCTGCTCGCCCCGGACACGCGGCTCCTCGACTGGGGCCTGCGCGGGTTCACCGTTCTCGCCCAGCGCCCGGGATCTGAATTGGTGATCGGCGGTCCTGGTCAACCCTGGCGCCTGGCCGGCAGCGTCGCAGCGAAGATCGGGAGCCTGGCGGAGTTCCGGGCCTTCGATCGGCCCGGCTTCGCCAAGCTCGCCCTGAGCTTCAGGTTCGAGGAGGTCCAAGGCGGCACGCGGATCCTCACCGAGACGAGGGTCGACACCACCGACACCCGCTCGCCCACCGCCGCTTCGCCGCCTACTGGCAGTTCATCCGCGTCGGGAGCGCTGCCATCCGGCGCGACTGGCTGCGCGCCATCAAGCGGCGGGCCGAGCGCTCCTCCGCCGCTACCGCGGCTCCCACGCGCTGAAGCCCTGCTTGGCAAGGATGTCCGCAATCAGGTCGAGCAGCGAGATGGGGTCGAATGGCTTGGTCACGTACGCCGCCACGCCCAGCTCCGTTCCCCGCTGGACGTCCGCTTCCTGCGCGCGAGCCGACAGCAGCACGATGGGCACGTGGCAGGAGTCGACACCCGCCTTCAGCCGGCGGCAGACCTCCCAGCCGTCCATCTTGGGCATCATGATGTCCAGGAGGACCAGGTTCGGGTGGAAGAGGTCGAACTGGGCCAACGCCTCTTCGCCGTCTTCGGCGACCTCGACGGCATAACCTTCGAGCTCAAGGTTGACCTTGAGCAATTGTTGTATGACCCGATCGTCGTCGACGACCAAGATGCGGGCATTGGTCATTAAGCAAACAGACGAGAGGCGTTCAGAGGGGACCGGCGTGGCGGAGCATAACACATGCCGCCTGAGCAGGGCTTTCACCACTCCCCGACCAGGCGGAGGGGGATGGTACCATACGCCCCGCACCCCCAGGCCACGAGCATCCAGCCCACGTAGCTCAGGGGATAGAGCGACTGCCTCCGGAGCAGTAGGCCGCAGGTTCGAATCCTGCCGTGGGCACCCGTACATTGCTCGAACACCGCTGCCTGGTCACGGGACTGGCACCGGAACCACGAGCAGATCGCGTCGCGTCCCTCAGCCCTACGCATCCTCCTCTTTTCGGTGGCTGTGATGCGGTGGTCACCGGTTTGTCTGTCGGCGGGAGACGACCCAGGCGGCGATCTGGCTGCGGGCGGTGAACCCGAGCTTGGTGAGGATGTGCTGGACGTGGTTCTGTGCGGTCCGCTCCGAGACCACCAGCGCCTCCGCGATCGCGCGGTCGCGTAAGTCACGGTGATCCACGAGATGAAGCCCGAGTTCTTCTCGCCCTTGCTGGCAAGCCGGCCCGCCCGGCAATTCGTCCACCCTGCGCGCCGGCTGGCTGGCCTTCCTGCCCGACCTGGTGGTCCGGGGCCTGTCGGGCGTCCGGTTCGTCATCTCCGGGCCTGGCCGAGGCGGCCGGTTCCATCCTGCTCGGCGCGGCCTGGCCGCGCTTGGTTCATGCGATTCGCGGTTCGTCGAGCTCGGACTCGGACCCCTTGACGGCCTCATTGTTCTAGTTGTTATATAACAACATCTCAAACGGGATGCGTTGGAGGCCGCCATGCTGCTGACCCTCGAGGTGGACAGCGCGGTGCCGCTCTACCAGCAGCTGCGCGACCGCATCGTGGAGGCGATCGCGTCCGGAGCGCTGCGGCGCGGCGACTCACTGCCCGCCACCCGTCAGCTCGCCGCCGACCTCGGCATCAACATGCACACCGTGAACAAGGCCTACGACCTGCTGCGGCAGGAGGGCCTCATCCGGCTGGGCCGCCGCACGGGCGCGGTGGTGAGCCGGGACGCGGCCAGCGGCCCCCCGGCGGCCACCGAGATCGCGCAGTGGGAGCAACGGGCGCGCACCCTGCTCGCCGAGGCCGTGGCCAAGGGGCTGCCACCACTGGAGACGCTGCGGCGCTGCCAGACGATCCTGGACGACTTCACCGCCGGATCTCCCGACCCGGCCCTGCTCGGTGAGAGCGCATCATGACCGTGTTCCCGACCCTGTTCCCGATCCTGCTCATCGGCCTCATCGCGTGGATGATGCCGGCGCTGGTCCCCCGCTCGGTGCCGTTCGGAGTCCGGATCCCCGGTGCCCGGGCGCAGGAGCCGGTCATCGCCCGGCAGCGGCGGCTCTATCGCTACGGCGTCGCCGCGATCAGCCTGGTCGTCGCTTCGGTGGTGCTGGCCACCGGCAGCCGGCCAGCGCTGGGCGGCCTTGGTGTCGCCGCCGAGCTGGCGGGCGCCGTCGCGCTGTTCCAGGTCGCCCGGCGGCGGATCATGGCCGTCAAGCACCGCGAGCACTGGTTCGGTGGGCTCCGGCAGGTGGTTGTCACCGATACCTCGCTGCGCACCGATCCCGAACCATACCCGTGGCGCTGGGCGGTGCCGTCGATCGTGCTGACCGCGGCCACCGTCGTCATCGGGATCCTGCGCTATCCGCACCTGCCCGCCAGGCTGGCCATCCATTTCGACGCGGCCGGCCAGGCGGACCGCTACGCGCCCACCTCGCCCGGCTGGGCCTTCGGCCCTGTTGTGGCCCAGGTCCTGGGTACCGCGCTGTTTGCGGGCCTGGCCGCGCTGGTGCTGCGCAGCAAGGCGCAGCTGGACGCCGAAGATCCGCAGACAGCCGCGGTACGGCACCGGCGTTTCGTCTCGTCCGGGGCGCGGGCCCTGCTGCTGCTGGCGGCCTGCCTGAGCGTGACGTCGCTGCTCACCTCGCTGACGGCCTGGCAGATCGTCAACCTCGCCAGGCCGGCCCGAGCCCTATTCCCGGTCATGCCGCTGCTGGGCGTGGTCGTCCTCGTGGCGGTCCTGGTCCGTGTCGGGCAGAACGGGAGCCGCCTGCGGATCCGGGCGTCCCGCGGGAGCGGTTCTGCCCGGCGCACGAGCGCGGTCAACCGGGACGACGACCGGTATTGGCGGCTCGGGCTGCTGTACTTCAACCGCGACGACCCATCGTTGCTGGTGCCCCACCGGTTCTGGCTGGGCTGGACCCTCAACCTGGCACGGCCCGCCGCCTGGGCGATCATCGCGGCCACCCTCGGCGCACCCCTGATCACGGCCCTCATCCGCTGACAGCCCCGAGCAGGGGTCAGGAGACCACCATGAACGCCCCACGACCATGAACGCCCCACGACCATGAACGCCCCACGCTTTCCCCTGCGGGCCCGGGTGGCGGCCACCGCGCTGCTCATCGCCCTGTCCGCCGGATGCGGCGGCGGCCACCCGCACACGGCCGCGAGCGCAGCGGCGAGCACCGCTTCCGGCGATGCCGGCACCGCCCGGGAGCTCAGCTTCCGCAGCGGTCCCGACACACTACCCGCGACCCTGCTGTCGCCGGACCATGCGGGACGCGAGGTTCCCGGAGCGCTGATCATCTCCGGCAGCGGCCCCACCGACCGCGACGGCAACGACCGCCAGTTCCCGCACCTGGACACCAACCACAACTTCGCTGGCGCACTGGGCGGGGCCGGTGTGGCCTCGCTGCGCTACGACAAGCTCGGCTCGGGCGCGGCCGGGATCGGCGCCCACCCCGGCGGCAACGGCATCGACTTCGACCTGTTCGCACAGGAGGCGCTGGACGCCCACCGGACCCTGGCGCGCCAGCCGGGCATCGATCCGCACCGGCTCATCGTCGTGGGCCACAGCGAGGGCGGGCTGTTCGCTCTCTGGCTTGCCGACCACCTCAAGGGGACCCCCCAGGCACCCCGGATGCTGGTCCTGGCCGCCCCGCTGGGCCGCCGCTACCTGGACGTCGTGGCCCGCCAGCTCACCGGCCAGTACCGCCAGGCGCAGACGGCGGGGCAGTTGCCGGCCAAGGACGCCGCCGCGCGCATCGCAGACCTGCACCGGGTCATCGCCACCCTGCGCGCGACCGGGAAGCCACCGGCCCACCTTGCTGACCCGGCGCTCGCCCCGGCGCTGAACCCGATGAACGTGGCGTTCCTGGTCCAGGCCGATCGCCTGGATCCGGCCGCGCTGGCTCGGCGGCTCGGGCCGAGCCTCCCCGTGCTCGTGCTCCGGGGAACCAAGGACGTCCAGGTGGACTCCGGCGACGTCGATCACCTCATGCAGGGCCTGGCCGCCGACCGTGCCGCCGTGCGGGCGGACATCCCCGATGCGGACCACCTGTTCAAGCTCGTCACCGGTACCCCGAACCCGTCCGTCGACTATGCCAACGCCGGCAGGCCCTTCGCCCCACAGGTGGCCCCCCGGCTCGCCTCCTTCCTCGCTCCGCTGCTCAGGTGATGGGAGCGGGCCGGCCCATCCGGGGGCGGGTGAGCAGCCCCGACCGGAGACTCGTCGAGCACACGCGTTAGATTAAGGAGGGGGAAGGACATGTTCCAGCCGTATCCGGGTGGCGCCCAGATGCCCGAAACAAAGCGGCCGGCCGCCCCGGCTTCGGTGCGCAACGCCGTCAAGGTCATGTACGCGGGAGCGGTCGCAAGCCTGGTCTATGCGATCGTGTTCATCGCGACGCTGAGCGCCACCAAGAACGCCATTGCGAAGCATTCCCCGCAGCTGACGACCAGCCAGGTCAACGGGATGCAGCACGCCCTGATGGCCAGCGCGATTGCTGGTGGCCTGATCGGCGCCGGCCTGTGGATCTTCATCGCCCGGGCGTGCGGGAGCGGCAAGAGCTGGGCACGGATCACCGGGACGGTGTTGTTCGGCATCGCTACCGTGCAGGGCGGTCCGAGCATCCTCGTCGTCCCTGAGGCCGCTCTGGTGAAGATCTTCTGGCTGGTGGTCTGGCTGGTCGGGCTGGCCGCGGTCATGTTCCTGTGGCGGGGCACCTCCAGCGCCTTCTTCAAGGCAACATCGTCATGATCGAGGTGGACCGGCTCAGCAAGCGCTTCGGCCCCGTGACCGCGGTTGACGGCCTCAGCTTTGCGGTCCAGCCCGGACGCGTGACTGGGTTTCTCGGGCCGAACGGCGCCGGCAAATCGACCACGATGCGGTTGATCCTGGGCCTGGACCACCCCAACACCGGGACCGCGACGATCGAGGGCAAGCGGTACCGCGACCTGGTCGAGCCGCTGCGCGTGGTCGGGGCGCTGTTGGAGGCAAAGGCCGTCCACACCGGTCGCAGCGCCTACAACCACCTGCTGGTGCTGGCGCAGACCCAGGGCCTGCCGCGCAAGCGGGTCGACGAGGTGATCGATCTGGTCGGGCTGCGGGACGTGGCGCACAAGCGGGTCGGCGGCTTCTCCCTGGGCATGGGCCAGCGTCTGGGGCTGGCCGCCGCGCTGCTGGGCGATCCGCGGGTGCTGGTTCTGGACGAGCCGGTCAACGGGCTGGACCCGGAGGGGATCGTCTGGGTCCGGAACCTGATGAAGTACCTGGCCGGGCAGGGCCGGACCGTCTTGGTCTCCAGCCACCTGATGAACGAGATGGCGGTCAGCGCCGAGCAGCTGATCGTGATCGGCCGCGGGCGGCTGATCGCCGACTGTTCTACCGACCAGTTCATCGCCCGCAGCTCCGAGCGGTCGGTGCTGGTGAAATCTCCGGACGCGGCCCGGCTTGCTGAGCTGATCACCGCCGAGGGCGGCCTGGTCAAGGCCGACAACGGTCAAGCGCTGACCGTCGGTGGACTGCCCGCGCCGCGGATCGGCGAGCTGGCGGCGCGTGAGGGCCTCGTCCTGCACGAACTGACCCCGCAGCTCGCCTCGCTCGAGGAGGCGTTCATGGAGTTGACGCGCGACAGCGTGGAATACGACACCCGGACCAGCCAGCCGGCCCCGACCGAGATCGAGGCACCGCCCGCGGAGCGTGCCCGATGACCGCCGTGACGCCCGCCCCGCCCGCGCCGGTCGCCCCCGCGTCCGGAGCGGTTCGTTTCGGCCGGCTGCTGCTATCGGAGTGGACCAAGATCCGCTCGGTTGGCTCCACCGTCGCCTCGCTGGGGCTGCTGGTCGTGCTGACCCTCGGCTTCACCGCGCTGCTGACCTGGCTGACCGTGTCGCAGTGGAGCAAGGCCGAACCGAGCCAGCAGCGCCAGATCATTGCCGACCCGGTCAGCACGATCCTGGGTTCCGGCTTCCAGCTCAGCCAGCTCACGATCTGCGTCCTGGGCGTCCTGGTGATCACCAGCGAGTACGCCACCGGCATGATCCGGGCCAGCCTGCTCGCCGTCCCGCGCCGCGTTCCGATGCTGGCTGCCAAGTCGGTCGTCTTCGCCGTGCTGGTGTTCATCGTCGGCGAGCTGGTCGCGTTCCCGTCGTTCTTCGTTGGCGCGGCCATCCTGCACGGGAAGGCGCCGGTCGCGCTCGGCGAGGCGGGCGTGCTACGCGCGGTGATCGGCAGCGGGCTGTACCTGGCCGTGCTCGGCCTGTTCGCCCTGGCCGTCGGCGGCCTGGTCCGCCATACCGCCGCCGGGATCACGGGCGTGATCGGCTTCGTCCTGGTCCTGGCGCCGCTGGCGCAGCTGCTGCCCGGCAGCTTCGGCAAGCACGTGCACGCCTACCTGCCGTCGGAGGCCGGCCATCTGATCGGCCAAGCCCACCAGGGGCCCACGACCTGCTCACCCCCTGGCAGGGGCTGGGCGTGTTCTGCCTGTGGACCGCGGTGCTGCTCGGCGCGGCGGCCTACCTCCTCCAGCGCCGAGATGCCTGACCTGCGCGGGTCCCGGCGCCAGCCGAGGCATCAGGGCATGGCGTGCACCACCAGCCCAAGATGCTGGTCACCATGGCGACAGGGGTACGGGGAAAGCGAGGCGAAGGTCTGTTGTCGCTGCTCATCTTTTTCGAGTGCCTGGCCTGCTTCTTCCTCTGGTGGGGAGGGCTCGCCATTGTCCGTGGCGAGCAGCCTGAGCACCGCAACTTGGACATGCTCCAACGGCAGCGCCGCGCCAACTGGTTCAGGAACGAGCTGGAGCAACGCCCATGGTGGTGGCTCATGCTCAGCGCACTCATGATGATCGTCCTGGCCGACTGGTTCTGGGAGAAGTGGGCGCAGCGCCCATGGCGAGCAGCGACACTCTGGACCATCGCGATGAGCATCGTGCTGGCGGTCGTCGTGGCGCTCACCGCGCACTTTGGCTGGGGCATAAAGCCCGTCAAGGTCTAGGGCAACCGCAACGGCTCCCAGTCCGGTGACCGGGAGCCGTTGAACGCTTGGGAGGCGTAGGGTGCCGCTGTAGTCGCCGGCGTGCTCGGCGATCGTCCCCTGCCCGCCATCGGGCAGGGTCCACGCTGTGGCCTGCGGCCACCGTCTGATCTCTGGTTGTTCTCACAACACCGGTCGACAGGTCCGAATTGGTTTTGGACCGGTTCGATCACACCGTCCTACAGTTGGCCCATGCGGATCTGGGTCATCGACGCCTTCACCGACCGGCCGTTCGCCGGCAACCCCGCCGGCGTCTGCCTGCTCGACACCACCACCTGGCCTGACCGGGCCTGGATGCGGCAGCTCGCCGCCGAGCTGCACCTGGAGACCGCCTTCGCCCACCCACTGCCCGCCGACGCCGACTGGGCACTGCGCTGGTTCACCCCCACCGCCGAAAGCAACCTGTGCGGCCACGCTACCCTGGCCACCGCCCACGCCCTACACCACGACCGCGGCACCCCCGGCACCGTCCGCTTCGCCAGCCGCTTCGGCGTCCTGATCGCCCACACCCGCCACGACGGCGCCATCACCCTGGACTTCCCCGCCGCACCCCCCACCCCGGCACCGGCCCCCGACGGCCTGGCCGAAGCGCTCGGCGCCACGCCCCAGGCCACCTACCGCACCGGCGCCCTCGGCGACCTGCTCGCCGTCCTGGCCGACGAGGCCACCATCCGCGCCATCACCCCCTACCTGGCCGCCCTGGCCCACCTGACCCGCCGCGACGGCATCCGCGGGATCATCGCCACCGCCCCGGCGGACGACCCCGACCGCGGCTACGACTTCGTCTCCCGCTACTTCGCACCCGCCGGCGGCATCCCCGAGGACCCGGTCACCGGCAGCGCCCACACTGCCCTGGCGCCCTACTGGTCGCACCGCCTGGGCCGCGACCGCCTCACCGGGCTGCAGGCCTCCGCCCGCACCGGCCTGGTCCACACCGCCGTCCGCGGCGACCGCGTCCACCTCACCGGCCACGCCGTCACCATCCTCGACGGCGCCCTGCACCACCCTGCTGGATAACGCCAGGCGGTGCTGGCCGTTCTCACCGTCTCGAACCGTCGGGTCAGCTCCGGAGCTTGTCCATGCCTTTCTGAGCGAGCAGGCTATCCCCGTGGTAGCTGATCCCCGATCCGAACCTACCGGTGGCGGATGGCCGGGATCAGACGGGTCAGGCCTGGGCCGCCGCCCGATAGCCATCGCGGCGGACCTTGCCGTGGTGACCCGGCAGGCGGATCAGCGGGCCGCTGACCACCGGAAACCTGGGTGGTGGGGTGTTCGACGCTCCTATAGATGTCAAGCGGCGGGCTTGTCCAGGCTGATCTGGCAGAGGGCTGCGAAGACCTCCTGGCCACCTAGCGCTTGAGGCAGCCGATGACCTCCCGCTTGGCTGTCCACTGCATGCGGCGGATGCTGATCATGCCTGCCCCCATCCCCGGATCTCAGGGATGTGTCGGTCCATTGCCGGTCTGGTTGTAGTTGGCGAGCGTCTCGTGATCGTTACGACGGCACTGGCGCGGTCGGCCGTAACGTTTCCTGGACGGCTCGACGGCACCCTCGACTGCGGGCAGCATCTGAGCCGAGGAGGAACCGATGGCCGACTACCACTTCGTGACCCCACCTACCAGATCGAGGCACCCATCGAGCAGGTCTGGCAGGCATTGCGAGACTTCGATCACTATCCCACCTGGTCCAAGGGCATCTTCCACGCCCAACAACTCAAGCCGGGTAACGCGGACGGTCTTGGAGACAACATCCGCTACAAGGTCAAGGGCCGCCTGCCGTTCACCCTGGCGTTCGATGCCACAGTCACCGAAGCCGACCCGCCTCGGATCCTGGAACTGCGAGCCCTTGGTGATCTGGAAGGGATCGGGCGCTGGACCCTCAGCCAACACGGGACAATCACGACCGCGCAGTACACCTGGGACGTCCGCAGCAACAAACGATGGATGAACCTGCTGGCGTCTCTCGCACGCCCACTTTTCGAGTGGAACCATGACGGCGTCATGCGAGAGGCCGGGCGCGGTCTAGCTCGCTTCCTGGATGTGCGACTGATCAGCATCCAAGTCGGTTCCCGGCGCAGCGCGCTCAGCCCAGGGTGAGCGGTCAGCGCTGGAGTCGGCCGGTGGCGCGCGAGCGCCGCGCATCGTGGTTAGTCCATGAGTCTAAGACGTCGTTTCGCTCCCTTTGGGATAGAACGTGGCCGATGGGGTGTCAAGCACCCCGGGCGGTGCCGTAATCCGTCATCCGTTACGGTTCCGGGACGGTCAATGGCGATGCTGGCGCCCGGATGCGCCCGAAGTGGCAAGGAGGCAACAATGAGCACCGACGAGCAAGCCACGGCCCCAACCAAAGTCCTCGACGAGCAGTTCCTGCGCGCCTGCCCTGACTACCGCTTCGCCGAGACCGAGCCGCCGTACGCCTCGTTCGACCGGCGCAAGGCGATCGTGCCGTGGCGCTTCACGGGCACGATGACTGGGCCGCTGGACCCGCCGGGCTTTGCCCCGACCGGCGCGCGCATCCAGATCGGCTGCTGCAGCGCCTGCAGGCGTGGAGCATGCGCCGACGCGCCGCCCGCTAGCCGCAAAGGGAGCGAACGCCGTCTACAGTCGCAGGTTGCAGAAGACCTGAATCGCCCGCTCGGCTCGGCTGCCTCATCGGCGCTCCTTATCAGGGCCCTTAAGCGGAAGTTATCACTCCGGCAGGCAAATAGAGTGGGATGTCGTAGGCTCGGGGCATGTCGAACGAAGACGCTCGATCCCTGCCGGGCGCAGCCCAGGCGGCGCTGCGCAAACGGGCCGTCCAGGCCGTGCTGGACGGGATGACCCAGGCCGAGGCCGCGCGGGTGTTCGGGGTCCATCCCAACGCGGTGAACCGCTGGATGAAGCAGTACCGCCAAGGCGGCTGGGACGCGCTGTCGCAGCGGCGCCGCGGGCGCCGTGCGGGTGAACAGGCCGCGCTTTCCGCCAACCAGCAGCAGGAGGTCATTGCGCTGGTGCGGGACAGCACGCCGGACCAGCTCGGGCTGGCGGGATTCTGTGGACCCGGGAGGCGGTCGCCGAGCTGATCGCCCAGCGCTATGGGATCCGCTTGGCGCGCACCACCGTCGGCTGGTACTTGCGTTCGTGGCGGTTTGAGCCCGCAGAAGCCGCAGCGGCGCGCCTTGGAGCAGAACCCGGTGGCGGTGCGCCGCTGGCTCGCCGAGCAGTATCCCGCCATCCGCGCCCAGGCCCGCCGGGAGGGCGGGGTGGTGCTGTGGCTGGACGAGCTGGGCGTGCGGTCGGATGCGGCGGCGGGCCGCTCGTGGGCGCCGGTGGGCCACACGCCGGTCATCAAGCGGACCGGCAAGCGGTTTGGGGTGAACCTGCTCAGCGCGATCTCGGGCGAGGGGCTGCTGCGGTTCCGGCTGTTCACCGGGTCGTTTGCCGGCCCGGTGCTCGTCGACTTCCTCCGCCGACTGGTTAGTGACCTTGCCGACCGGAAGGTCCACCTCATTTTGGATGGCCATCCGGTGCACCACGCCAAGCTGGTCAGCGCGTGGATCGGGCAGCGCCCGACCAGGATCGAGCTGCACTTCCTGCCGGGCTACAGCCCGGAGCTGAATCCGGTGGAGTTGCTCAACAACGATGTGAAGGCGAACGCCGCGGGCCGGCGGCGTCCCCGGACGGTGGTGGAGCTGACCGGTGAGCTGCGCGCGTATGTGCGTGGTCGGCAGCGGCGCCCGGAGGTGGTCGCTCGGTTCTTTGCGCATCCGGCGACGTGCTATGCCGCCGCCCACTGAACCACCCTATTTGCTTGCCGAGGTATTAACAG
>WNFY01001863.1_pt1 | contig 32437 bp, 33 predicted proteins | sample 5400091 | NCBI WGS metagenome assembly WNFY01 (sample SAMN13153364, study PRJNA577476) | soil metagenome | isolation source: 60 cm soil or saprolite under grassland replicate 1 | place: USA:California | collected 2016-06-15 | reverse complement strand
ATCTCGACTAAGTTCGCCTTGTTCGTGACCGCGAGTTCGGCTGGGACGGCGACTACGTTCGCGGGCGAGATCGAGTTCACCGAGTAAACGGTGAGCTTCAGGTCTCTATGCGCGAGAGGGGGTGGTTGAAGTTTCTTTCGTCACCGGCACGCAGACTGAGCTGCTGTACGCCTACTACGGCGCGTCCACGAACCTGGCGACGTTCACCGCCGAAGACAACCTGATGAAGACGTACCCGTCGTGCGTGCTGCCCGGGTCGCTTTTCAACAAGGTGGGCCCTCAGTCATCATCGCTGGAGCTGGTCGCGGCAGGGCTGGTCGGCACGACCGCGACGCCGACGTTCACGTTCACGATCCGGCTGATCTCCGGCGCCAGCGTCGCATGGTCAGCGGGCGGCATCGTCCTGGGCACGTCGAACGCGATTACAGCGGGAACAGTGACGCTGATGCCGTACCGGATCCGGGTCCACATCGGGGTGCGGACCATCGCTGCGGCCGGGTCGGCGACCACAGCCGTCGTGACCCTGGGAAACATCGACGGGCCTGCGTTCGCTACGGAGGGCAGCATCCCGGCGAGCAACGTGTCCCCGCTGGTATCAACGATTGACGTGGGCGCGACGTACTCGCTGTTCATCTCCGCTGCGTGCTCGGCGTCGAGCGCATCAAACCTGATCAACTTGCAGTGCGTGAAATTGTATGGCGAAAATTAGCCGGGCACGACCGTGAACTGAGGAGGTCCCGACCGGAGGGCGGTAGCGGTAGTGGCTCTCATCTCACCGTGGACCTATACGGCGGCAGACACCGCCGGGAACGTCCTGTCCGTCACCTTCACGTTCGACAACACCCTGTTCACGATCCTGACTATCACCGGCCACAAGGACGCCGGGTGCGCGTATAACAACTTCTACATGAGCGTAGGCGGGGACGGCCGCCCGGAGTCCACCGCCACCCAGCTTGCCGTCGCGCAGGGTGACACGCTGATCGCCGTGGCTACGGTGAACGGGATGGGCCTGACGACCATCACCGACGTGCTCGCGAACCAGGTCACGGCGGGGCCGTAATCGTGGCTATCACCGTCACCGCCACCCTGTCTTCGGGTCAGTCTAACGCCAACGCCCCGTCCATCGCGCTGGAAGTCCTGGTACTGACCGGAATAACGGTACCGGCGCTTTCGGTGGTGCGGCGGCCAATAACAGTTTCGACCAGAACGTCGGACCCGACGCCTTCGACGGTGCTGGCGGAGGACATTTTACCGGGACAGTAACGGCTGGTACCGGTGCCCTTGTAGGGTCTAACGATACCGGAACCAGCAGCGGCGCCTTCGCGGCCTATGAGGTCCAGGCGGCTAGCGGATCTACCCCGTTGATAGATGCGTCATCGCCGGCAGGCGTGACGCTGGCGCTGAACACCGGGCAGTCCGCGACAACCGCTTCCTTCAGTCCTCCACCCGGATCTGTCCTGGTCGCCCTGGTTGCCGGGGTATCCAATAACTTTTCCGGTGTCGATACCTGGACAGCCTCGGATAGCTCGGGACTGACCTGGACAGCCCGCGCGCAGGGTACCTCCACGGTGCAGGGCGCGCAGGGCATGATCTTCACCGCCACTGTGCCCGCACCGGTTTCGCTGGCAGCAGCCCGCCCGGGCCAGACGTGGCTGCGCCGGTTCCACCACCGCCAAGTCCTGCCGCTAGCCCCGTCGGTCGCCGCTGCGGTGGTGCAGCCGCCGGTTCTGCGCGGTACCCCGGTACGGGCCTGGCGGCTTCCCGCTGCGGGAGGTAAGGTCACCCGCCGCGCCGGGACCTTCGGGCAGGCTGGCCCGCCGGTCAGGGTGCTAGCGGGGCCTGTCGCTGCGCGGCTGCGTATCCTGCCACCACGGGGGCATGTCACCAGGGCTGCGGGTGCCTATGCGGGTAGCGGTCCCCCGGTACGGCAGCTGGGCAGTCCCGTTCAGGCGCGACGGCTCCCTCAGAGCGGCGGCCGGGTTCTTTCCCGCGCTGGGACGTTCACCTCGACGACCCCGCAGGCCGGACCCCCGGTCTACCCGCTTGGCCACCCGGTCCAGGCCCGGCAGTTCCCGCAGCGCGGCGGCTGGGCAGCGGGCAGGAGCGGGACACCTCAGCCTGCCCAGCAGGTCACCGGGTCCGCCGCGCTGGCGAACAACAGCCCGCAGATCACCATCAGCACCCGCGCCGGGTCGCTGCTGGTGGCGTTGTTCACCCGGTCCGGGGGGCTGGGCACCGGGGCGCTGACCGGGGTTACCGACTCGGCGGGGAACACGTGGCGGCTCGCCACCCGCGGGGCTGTATCCGGGCAGTCCAACACCCGGGTCGAAGCGTGGTACGCGCTGAACGCCGCCCCGGTCATCTGGGTGCAGGGCCTGTCCGGCACGTCGCAGACATGGGCCTGGAACATCTCCGAGTACACGGCCCCGCATTACAACGCGCTGGACGTGGCCAGCCCCGACAGTTCCGGCCAGTCCGGTTCCGCGAACGTCACTACCCCGCCGATCACGACCAGGGGCACGGCCGACCTGGTGATCGGCGCGATCCATTACGTCCAGGACACCGGCACCACGTCCACGGCCGGGTTCACGCCGCTGAACAACTTCGACGACGGGATCGCTGGTTCGGGCCGCGGCGCCACCAAGTCGGGCGCGGCACCCGGCTCGTACAGTGTCACCTGGACGCTCGGCGCGTCGCACCCCGCAGGTACGCTCACCATCTCGTTCACGACCGGCGGGCAGTCCGGTTCCCAGGTTTACCCGCTGCATGCACCGGTGCAGGCCAGGCAGCTGCCAGCGCGCGGCGGCCGGACCGCCAGCCGCACGGGAACATTCACTTCCACTATGCCGTCGTCCGGCCCCCCGGTCTACCCGCTTGGCCACCCGGTCCAGGCCCGGCAGTTCCCTGTCCGCGGCGGCAGCGTTTCCAGCCGGGACGGCACCTACGCCGGGGCGGGGCCGGTTGTCCGCCAGTTGCGCGGCCCGGTTAAGGCTCAGCCCGCTGGCCCGTCCCTGCCGGGCAGGGCGGATAGCCGGGCAGGGACGTACGCGCAGCCAGGCCCGGTGGTGCGGGCGCTCGCGTTGGCTGTCACAGCCCGGCTGCGTACCCTGCCGCCACGCGGCCGGACCGCTAGCCGCAACGGGATCTTCGCGCAGGCCGGACCGCCGCTGCGCTCCGCGGACGGCCCGGTCCGCGCGCAATCCGCAGCCCAGCGCGGGGGACGCACCGCCAGCCGCACGGGGACGTTCAGTGCCCTGGCCCCGCAGGCAGGCCCCCCGGTCTACCCGCTTGGCCACCCGGTTCAGGCGCGCAGGCTTCCTGTCCGTGGTGGTAGCACCAGCAGCCGCGACGGAACGTACGCGCAGCCAGGCCCCGCGGTCAAACCACTGGCTGGGCCTGTCCGGGCGCAGCCAGGCCCCCGCCGTGGTGGCAGCACCACCAGCAGGGATGGCACGTTCACCCTGGTCATCCTGGGTGCCGGTGCCCCCATTTACCCGCTGGGTCACCCGGTCCAGGCCAGGCGGCTCCCGCAACGCGGTGGCGCTGCTACCAGCCGCGACGGTACCTTCGCCGGGTCCGGCCCGCCGGTCAGGCCGGCTAACGGACCTGTCCAGGCCAGGCAGCCGCTGCCGCTACACGGCCGGGCCACTGGCCGTGCCGGGACGTTCACCTCGACGGCACCACCGTCAGGCCCGCCCGTTTACCCGCTCAGCCACCCGGTTGCGGCGCGCAGGTTCCCGCCGCAGGGTGGCCGGGTCATCCGCCGGGCTGGAAGCTACGCGCAGGCCGGGCCGCCAGTCAAACCGCTGTCCGGACCCATCGGGGTGTCCCGCCGTCAGCCACCCCCGCCCACCCGGGGCAGAATCGCATCCCGGCGCGGCCCCTACGCGCAGACCGGGCCGCCGGTCAGGCCACTCGGCCACGCGCTCCGCGGCCAGCCGCAGAAACCGGTGCTGTACGGCCGGGCTGACTGGCGGAACGGTACGTACACGTTCATCCCGCCACCCGCCCTGTTCCCCGCCACCGTAACAACGAAGGTGACCGACCCGCGAGATGGAAATACCACGCTGACCGGCAAGACAGGCAGCACGGGCGTGACCGGAAAGACGGGCAGCGCGGGCGTGGCAGACCCGAGAGATGGAAGCACGAAGGTGACAGGTACGAGCGGCACGGGGAAGGTGAGCTAGTGACTGCCACGGTCTTCTGGGATTCGGTCAGCGAGCTGGCAACCATAACCGCAACGTTCGTCAACGCCTCGGGAACCCCGACTGACCCGACCGCGGTGTCGTGCGCGGTCACCGACCCGGCCGCGGCGCAGACCGTGCACACCTACGCGGGTGTCGCCCCCGCCGACATCACCAAGACGGGTACGGGCGTGTACCAGCTGATCGTGCCGTGCAGCCCATCGGTCTCAGGCATCGAGGGACTCTGGTCATACACGTTCATCGGAACCGGGACCGCATCCGACGTGCAACCAGGCACGTGGCGGGTCCTCGCAACCGACCAGAACAAGTGGTACGTCGGCCCCGAGGAACTGAAAGACCGCCTGGGCCAGTTGGATAACACGACCGATTCGCAGCTCGCATCAGTGTGCCTGGCCACATCACGCTGGGTGGATCGCTACTGTGGCAGGCATTTCTTCCGGGTCTCCGACGTGCGCACCTACCAGCCCGACAATCTGTGGCTCCTCACCACCGATGACATCGTGTCGGTCGCCACCCTGAAAGTCGACAACGACGGCGACGGCGTATACGAGACAACGTGGACGCAGGGCACCAACTACCAGCTGCGCCTCGGCCAGGGCCAGTACGACCAGGGTATCTACAACCAGCTCCAGTCAGGTGAACCGAAACCGTACACCCAGGTCCAGGTGATCGGCGGGTCGAACTTCTTCCCGTTCACCTGGCCGTACGTCCACCTCGACCGGGTGCAGATCACCGGCGTGTTCGGCTGGCCCCAGGTACCACCGGTCGTGACCCAGGCGGCGCTGCTGATCGCCGCTGACTGGTTCAAACTCAAGGACGCACCCTGGGGGGTCGCCGGGATCGCGGACCTGGGTGTGATCCGGGTGCAGTCGAACCCGTGGATCCACGAACAGCTCCGTCCGTATTGCAGGCCACGCGGAAAAGTTGGTATCTGAAGGAGAGGACATGGGAAAGCAGATCCTGAAGAAGAAGCCGAAGCCGAAGAAGCCGCAGGGCTGAACCCCCGGTGGCTGACCTTGCCCGCGTGCTCACCACGCAGAACTCCAGCGCCCTGGTCCCGGTGGTCAACCTCAAAGGCGGACGACGCGGGGGACGAGGACGGTAATGGCTGACATCAACGCCATCGCCCAGGCCCTCGCGAACCGCATAGCCACCACCGGTGTCCGCGCCTTCCCGAACGCACCCGGGCAGGTCGTACCACCAGCCGTGGTAGTGATACCGGACCGGCCCGCGATCCTGTACGGGCAGACGATGGACGGGGAAGTCAACCTGAACTTCCTCGCTATCGTGCTGCTGTCAGCGGCGAACGACTCGTCCGGGCAGACCGCGCTGAACAACTTCGTCTCATCGTCGGGTACGCAGTCGGTGAACGCCGCCGTCAACGGTGACCCGTCCCTGGCCGGGACAGTGGAATACGCGGTCGTCCTCCAGGTCGGCACGTACGGCATGATCGAATACGCAGGCCAGCAGTATATCGGGGCTACGTTCCTCGTCCAGTGCGGCGCTCACCTCTAGGAGACGAATGAAAATTCTGGTGGTGCACCCAGGGCCCCACTTCAGCGTGGCGGACGTTCACAACGGGTGGGTGGAGGCACTGCGGGACCTAGGCTGCGAGGTCGCCTCGTATAACAGCGCAGACCGGATCCAGTTTTACGGGTCGGCCCTGATCAACACCGGTGAAGTCGACCACGGGGGGCACCCGCTGGTCCGCCGGGCCATGTCAAACGAAGAAGCGGTCCGCGCTTCGATGCAGGGACTGTCGCACGCGTGCTTCACGATGTGGCCGGACGTGGTGGTGTTCGTGTCCGGGTTCTTCGTCACCCCCGGGATCATGCAAGTGATACTGTCACGCCGGATGAAAGTAGTCCTGCTTGCCACCGAGTCCCCGTACCAGGAGAATATGCAGCTGGAACGGGCGCAGTGCAGTGACGTAGTTTTGCTGAACGACCCGGTGAACATCGAGCAGTACCGGGACCTTGGGGTCGCGGTGGATTATGCGCCGCACTGCTACCGGCCCAGCATCCACCACCCCCCCGGACCGGGGGACGCCGTGAACCCTGACCTGACCGCGGACCTCTCCTTCATCGGGACGGGATTCCGGTCCCGGGTGGAGTTCTTCGAGCGGATGAACCTCACCGGCCTGAACGTGCGGCTCGGCGGCTGCTGGCTCGACATGGACGAAGACTCCCCCCTCCGCGCATACCTCGGGCACGACACCGAAGAGTGCGTCGACAACGACAAGACAGCGGACATCTACCGGCACGCGAAAGCTGGCATCAACTTCTACCGGCGCGAATACGACGCCGCAGACGACCAGCATGTCCAGCCGTACGCAATGGGGCCCCGCGAGGTCGAGATGGCCGCGTGCGGGTTGCCATTCTTGCGGGACCCACGGCCAGAAGGCGACAAGGTGCTGCACATGCTCCCGACCTTCTCCGGGCCGGAAGACGCCGGCGAGATACTCCGCTGGCTCCTGGACCACGACGAGGAACGGGCGAAGATAGCAGGCCAGGCCAGGGAAGCAATCGCGGACAGGACATTCGAGAACAACGCCAGGCGGCTGCTGAAGCTACTCGATGAGTTATGACCCTGAAGTCGTGCGTCCCCAGGCAATGCACGTGCACATGCTCCGAGTGCTTCCCGAAGAACACGCGTAATGACCACTGCTGGAACCACCGCAAAGGATGCCACCGCGGCTGCTGAGGAGGAACTATGCCGTATGCGAAACGCAAGCAGCCTGACGGCACGTACAAGGTCATCAACACCGACACCCAGTCAGTCAAGGGCACCGGGATGACCGAGGTTAAAGCCGACGCGCAACTCAAATTGCTCAACGCCGTCGAACACGACCCCGACTTCAAACCCCGCTCCACCAAGACCCGGCGTCACCCCGGCTGAGGAAGGATTACCTGTAACTCCTCCAGTGGCAAGCGTCGGCGTTCGTAAGCTTCCTTACTATAGCGAGCCGCGCATTTACGGCACTTACGCGTCCCGCGTATCGGGTGAATGTAGGTATTTTCCTCGTTCCATTCGTGCCCGTTGGGGCAGGTTTCTGCACGTGCGCCGCGCCCGCTTGTCGTAAGTGGGCTGCGCTGGAGGTTTACCCCAGCGGTGACAGCTTCGAGGTGGGCCGGGTTCTGGCAGCGGCGGTGCTGGCAGGAATTACCGCCCGGACATGACGGGTCGCGGTTGTGGCAGGTGTGGTCGACCTGTAGTCCTACGGGAATGACCCCCTTATCTAGTTCGTACGCTACGCGGTGCGCTGATTCGCGCTTCCCGTCCCAGTGGATCTGGCCGTAACCGGTTGTCTTGACGATCGTCCCGGTCCAGGGCCAGCATTCGTCGGGTCCGCGCTGGTCGACGTTCGCGCGGTACCGCACATCGTCAGGTGCGGTGCGGAGCGTGCGGACCTTAGTGCTGCCGGTGGCGTACTGGCGGTGGTAGTGCCGCTTACAGAGACCCTTACCTTCATACCCGCCAGCGCATTCGTCGTCGCTGATCTCGCACACCCGCAGAACGGGTGCGGGTTTGGGTGGGAGCGTGCCATGGCGGCGGCGGTAGTTGTAGCAGGCGTGGCAAAAGCCCCGGCGGGTGGCTTCGCGGTTACAGTCAAGTTCGATACAGTCGGACATGAGGCCAGTGTATCACATCCGAGGAAGGTAAGTAGACATGAGTCGTATCCACGGCCGCAACGGAATCGCGTACGTATCTGTCACTAGCGGAACTGCCGCGTCTCCTATGGCGTTTCTCACGGACTGGAGTATCAATTTCGTAGTCAACAAAGTTGACGTCACCGCGATGGGTGACCCGAACCTGATCTGGGTTGCCGGCCTGCCTGACGCTTCCGGTGACTTCTCCGGGTTCTACGACACCGCGACCGCTCAGACGTATGTCGCCGCAGTTGACGGTCTCCCGCGGAACATGTACTTGTACCCGTCGACGCTGGGTCCGCAGGGCACGGCGCCGGGCCAGTACTTCTTCGGTACGATCCTGCCCGACTACAGTGTGTCCGGTGGTGTTTCCGCTGCCGTGGCCCTGAAGTCGACGTGGAACGCCGCGTCGCCCATCATCCGCTATCCGTCCACGGGTATCGCCGGTACCTGATCCTAGATGCTGGATACTGGTGTGGGCCTGGCGAAGGCGGAGGTTCCGTAGACGGCGGGCCTCACACCGGCAGTACCAGCTACAGGAGAAGGGGTGCACATGGAAAACGACACCAGCGCCGAGGTCGAGCTGCTCGCGGCCGAGGTGCAAGCGGCTGCGGACCGGGAGCTGTCCGGTGAGGTCATCAACCCTGACCGGGTGGTGACTCTCGCCGGGCGGGAGTTCCGGGTCGCGGAAAAGGTGGGCCTGATGCCGCTGCTGAAGTTCAGCCACGCGGCTGAGCTGCGCGCGAACGATTCGCGTGCATATGTGGCGATGTATCAGATCCTCCACGACGTGATCATGGAGGCGGAAGACCCGTGCGGCCAGTGCCCGGGGTGCAAGGAAGCGGGCAGGGACGCGACGGCTCGTGACTGCGCGTACGCGGATGAAGGTGACTGGGAGAAGTTCGAGAACTGGGCGGTTGACTGCAAGGCCGAGGCGGACGAGCTGTTCGAGGTGGTGGAGCAGGCGATCAAGCTGATCTCGGCGCGCCCTACCGAGTCGCGGTCCAGCTCCTCGGCTGGGTCGCGGAAAACCTCCCGGACCTCGACGGGCGGCAGCTCCGGCAGGCGGGGCGGGGGATCGAATACCTCTCGCCGCGGCAGGCGTGCAACCTAGCCCTGGCGTACCTGACGGACGGGATGGAAGAGGAGCAGCGCGAGGAATTCATGGATGAGCTGTACTCGAAGCAGCCCGCTGAGGACACGGCGAAGGAGATGCTCCGTGAGCACATGAAAGCCGCTGGTATCGAGTGGGACGGGGAGGTTTAGGTGGCCCCCTACAAACTTGTCCGGGTCCGGTTCAACGAGCTGGAGGTGCAGGCGTTCCTGAACGACCCGGACGGCCCGGTCGCGCACCTGATGCGGGAACTGGGTGAGAAGGGCGCTGGTTACGCCCGGCAGAAAGTACGCAAACGTGTCGTGGGGTCGCCGGGTAAAAGCGGCCGGCCTGGCACGTCCGCACCACCGGGTAGCACCCTGGCGTCGATCGCTACGACGTTGCACGCCGGGGGCTTCCGGGTGCCGTGGGCTGAGGTGTCCGCGGACATGGTGGGCTTGTTCCTCGAACGGGGCACCAGGCCCCACTCCATCGATTCGTACGGGCCGTGGTCCCTGTCGAACTACGCAACCGGGTACTTCGGGTATCACGTCAACCACCCTGGCGCCAGACCCTTCCCGTTCCTGACGACTGCCCTGTGGGATTTGCAGGGCCAGGTCTAATCGAGGAAGCGGACATGACGTATCCCCGGGCGGCTGATACCGTCGCGGGGATTTTTTTCTCGTTCCATCAGCCTCTCCGGGGGCGTATGCGCAGTATACGTGCTGTGCGAGGGGAGGTGGTATAAAATGGCTCGTCGTCTTGGCGAGGCTTTACACCTTCGTCTCAATAGAGGCCGACGCTTCTTTGTTCCGTGCCTCGGCGATAGCGGGAATGAAGAAGGCCCTGGCCGGGGTGACGGGGAACATCAAGGTCACCGCGGACATGGACCCGAAGAAGGCCGACGCGGCGATCGCGGCGCTGAAGCTGCGGATGGAGGCCCTGTCGCAGACGCTGGCTAAGATGCGGGCCAGCGTGGACACGAAGTCCGCTGAGGCGTCGATCGTGGGGTTGCAAACCCAGCTGCATGGCCTGGCGAAGAACGTCAGCAGCATCACGTTCAACGCGGACACGTCGAAGCTGGACGCTGCGATCGCGAAGGAGAAGGCGCTTCTCCTGAAGTTGCAACGGCAGGCGTCTGAGCTGCAAATCGACGCGGACGCGACCAGGGCTGACCAGAAGATCACCGACCTGAAAGCTGAGGCGTTCCACCTCGATAAGCGGCTCAACTCCCTGAATGCCAACGTTGATATCGATAAGGCCCTGAACCGGCTGTACGCGATCGAAGCTGAGATAGCGGTGCTGGATTCCAGCGCGACGAAAATCGAGTTCGCAGCTAAGACGGTGGCGATCAACGCGCAGATCGAAGCGGTCCGGGCGCATATCCAGTCGCTGTCGCAGGAGAAGATTGACCTCGCTGCGAACGTTGACGTGAAGTCCCTGCTCGGCGCTGAGCATACGATGCTCCGCCTGGAGGCCGCGACCGGGAAGATGGCGGACACCACCGTCAGGGCGACCAAGGCGGGTGGCGCGTTCCAGGGTATCTGGACGGGGGGGTGGCTCCGCGGCGCGGTCCTGGGTATCGGGATCTGGCATATCGCCCTTGACGGGCTGCTCGAAGCGGTCATCATCGTGACCGCTTCGGCAGCGGCCCTGGCTGCTGGTGTCGCGGCGCTGGGGGAGTCCGCGCGGAACCTGGCGACCCACATGAAGGGCGTGCTGACGGTATCCTCGGCGCTGGGTGTTGACGTCCCGCCGCTGACCGGCAAGTTCGACGACCTGGCGACTGCGATGGCCCCGCGGGCTGTCGAGGCGTTCGGCGGTGCCCTGGAGCTGATCAAGACCCAGGCTGGCGGGGTGCTGTCCCGGATGGAACCGGTTGTCAGCCTGTTCGACACGTGGATCGCGAAGATCGACATCTGGGCTGCGCACGAACGTGACTTCGGCACGGTCATCAACGCGGGCCGGGAGTTCCTGGAGCAGCTCGGGAAGGCCGTCGGGATCCTGGTCGACGCGATCGCGAACCTGCTCCAGAAAGACCCGGGTATCGCGCATTTCCTGCTGGACTTCGTGCAGGGTGCGCTGCTGCTGCTGGACGCGTTCAGTAAGCTGCCCGCCCCGGTCGTGGAAGCCACCCTCGCGATCCACGGGGCGTACCTGTGGCTGAAGCTGCTCGTCGCGGTGCCGATCCTGAAGTTCGCAGCTTCGCTGGGGATCCTGTCAGCAGCGCAGCTTGAGGCGGCGGGCAGCGCGCTGAAGTTCCAGAACATCGTGAAGTTCCTGGTTCTCAACCCGTTCGGGTGGGCTACCGTCGCCGCAGTCGCGATCGGTTACCTGGGTTACCAGCTGACGCAGGCGACCGGCGCGGCGAGAAGCTTCAACGCCGCACTGGAAAAGGGGCTGAGCAGCGACACGGCCAGTCAGGCGATCACGCAGATCAGCAGCGACATCGGGTTGCTGAACCAGCAGATCGACCGGGTGCCTGCGCGTGTCGGGAACCTGGACCTGTCCGTTGTCAGTTTCGCAGCGAAAGCCGGCGCGTCGTTCAAGCAGGTCTCCTACGACATCAACAAGGGTGACATCTCGGGTGCGCTGAACGACATCGGCCGGACCGCGTATAACGCGGTGCGGGCTTTTCTCGGTTTCCAGTCGGTCGGCCCGCAGATCAAGCAGACGCAGAACGACGTGGGGGCGTTCCGCGGGGAGATCGTCAAGCTGACCGCTGAGCAGACTCGCTTGTTCCACACCACTGGCATGCTAGTCAAGGGGCACAACGACCTGCACATAGGTACGGTGTCGGTCAGTCAGGCGTTCGCGCTGATGGACCTGGCCGGGGTGAAGGCGTCCGACTCGTTCGCGGTGCAGTGGCAGAAAGTCAAGAACCTCGTCACCGGGTATGAGACCCTGTCGATCCGCGGCGGGATCCTGAAGAATTCCGTCAACGCGGTCACGTTCGCCGCGCTCCAGCAGCAGGAACGCGTGGCGCAGCTGAACACGGCGTGGGACGCGTTCTTCAACACTGTCAGCGGCGGGGAGACGGGGTTCCTGTCGTTCGCGCAGCAGACCATCGGGTTGTTCCGGGTGCTGGGCAGCAGCTCCGTGAAGATGAGCGAGTCGAACGGCAAGGTTTCCACGTCCATGCGGGGGCTCGAAAAGGCGAGCAAGGGCGCGACGGTCAGCATGACCGGGCTGAACGACGTGTCAATCAACGCGCGGGAAACGTTCCTGAAGTCCGCCGAGGCCGCGAACACGCAGATTGACAACCTGACATTGCTGGCGAACGCCGCCGGTCTGGGAGACAAGGGCACCCGGCTTCTCACCAGGTCCACCCAGGACATGGTGGCCGCGCTGCTGCCCGCGACGGGCAGGAGCAAGGCACTGACGGACGTCCTGTATGTCCTGGCGCAGCGTGGCGGCTACCAGGGTGCGAACAGTTTCAAGGCACTGTCACACACGCTGACGACTGACGCGTCGAACCTGGAAGAAGACGTGAAGAACCTGTCGATCGCGCTGGGTCAGAACCTGAACGACGCGATGGCCTCAGCGATCCTCCAGGCGACCGGCGGGCAGAAAGCGTTCGATGATTTCGCTAGCGCGATGCTGCACACCAAGACGAACAGCAAGGCCCAGCAGGCCGCCGCGGTAGAGCTGGGAAACCAGCTACTCAGCCTCACCGGGAACACGAAAGACGCACACGCCGAGTTTGACACGTTCGCCCAGCAGATGAAAATCAGCCGTGTGATAGCCGACGAGCTGTGGAACGAGATCGCCGGCAAACTCACCCCGGGTATCAACAACCTGACCGTCAAGGCGATCCCGGGGGCGAAGCACGCTTTCGTGGACTGGGCGGACCACGGCCTGGTTAACTCCAAGAACAAGGCGAACGACCTGTGGGGGCAGCTCACCGGCAAGCTGGGCCCGCAGCTCGACAAGCTGGGTGACCTGACCGTCCCGAAGGCGAAGAACAAGTTCATCGACTGGGCTGAGCACAGCCTGAAACTCACCCAGAACCAGGCGAAAGCCCTGTGGGCTGAACTGGTCACCCTCCAGTCCCACATCGACAAGCTGCACGGCAAGACCGTGCAGATCCACATGAACGGCCAGGGCCTGTACACCATCACCGGTTCTATCATCGCGGCCAGCCAGGGTAAGGGCGGTTCGGGTAACGCTGCTGGCGGCCTGGCTGCTGGCGGGTTCATCTCCGGTGGCACCCCCGGTAAAGATTCCGTAGCGGCGATGCTGATGCCAGGTGAGGTCGTCGTCCCGACCGGCCTGGTTCAGGCGGGCGCAGTGGATCACCTGCGCGGCAGGCTACCCGGGTTCGCCAGCGGCGGCCAAGTCGGCACCCCCGCTCAGCATCTCGCTGCCGGTGGCGTGGTCCGCGGCAGCACCGATAACCTGAGCGGCACGTTCGTCGACGGGATGTACACCACGTTCCAGTCCGCGATGACGAAAACGATGGTCGGCGTCATGCGGTCCAGCATCAAGGCGGCCAGGGCGGCAGCGGAAGCCGCCGCTGCTGCGTTCGCTGTTTCCGGTGCCGGACCGGTCGGCGGGGATCAGGCAGTGAACAAGGCGCTGGCCCGGTCGATGTTCCCGTGGCCCGCGTTCATGTGGCCGTCGTATGACTACCTGGAAATGCGCGAGGCCGGGTATAACCGGTTCGCCCGTAACCCCTCATCGGGTGCGTACGGCATCCCGCAGGCGCTGCCGCCGACGAAGATGCCGTTCGCCGCGCAGGCTGCTGGCGGGTCTCACGCGGGCCCGCAGCTGTCCTGGATGTACGGCTACATCTCAAGTGTTTACGCGAACCCGGTCAACGCCGCCGCGCACGAACGGCGGATGAACTGGTACGCGAAAGGCGGCCTGGTCCCCGGGTACGCCGGTGGCGGGGTCGCGGCGCTCCAGGCGAGACTGAGGACGCTGGAACACCGGGAGGGCGTGGACTACCTGGGGCTGCGGCACGCGTTCTGGTCGGGGCCGCGCAAGTACCTGAACAAGATCACGAGAGACGAGCTGGAGACGCTGAGGAAACGGCAGGCCGCGTCGCAGGCCGTGTTCAGCCTGCTGAACCGCAGCCCCGCGAACGTCAGCGACGTGAACCTGCGGAAACTGAGGAGCGTCACCCTGGCCGAGAAGAGAACCGCTGCTGATAAGTGGCTGAACCGTACTCCTGGCGGGCACCCCGGGTGGGCGTCCGGCCTGCGGTACTGGCTTTCTCAGCTCGCCGCGCTGGGCGCGACGTCTAAGGGAGGCCCGGCCGGGACGGCGGGCCTGTCCTCGGTGCTGCCCCCGGTGAAGCATGTGTACGGCGGGGACGTGGGTGATGTGATAGGTGCTTACCTGGCCGCGAATCTTTCCCCGCTCGGTGCGGCTGGGGGCGGGCTGGTGATGGACCGGGGTGGCTATCTCAAACCCGGGTGGAACCCGCCGATGTACAACGGCACCGGCAGGCCCGAACCTGTGGGTGCGGTGCCGGTCACGATCAACATCGAGATCGGCAGCACCGGGAACGCGACGTTCGACCAGATGATGCTGGCGTGGATCAAGAAGACCGTCAAGGTGAACGGCGGCGGTGACACCCAGGATGCATTCGGGGCATCCAACATCAGGTTCGTGAGACGCTGATGGTTAACGCCCCCGCACAGCTTGCCACCGCGACCGCGCTGGGTGTCAGCCCTGGTGTCGGCACGGGGCTGAACGCGAACGCGCAGCTCGCGTCCGCCCTGGGTGCGGCGGGGCTCCCGGCGACGAACGCGACGTCGCTGGCTTTCCCCGCGAAGAACCTGCAAGTCCGGGTGGACCTGCTACTGGGTGGCGTGTGGACGGACATCACGAAGTACGTGTACCAGCGGAACCCCGTCCACATCAGCGGGGTGGGTCACACCGACCAGTTCTCCACGTTGCAGCCGACACAGCTCACGCTGACGCTGAACGACCGGGATGGCCGGTTCACCCCGAAGAACACGGCGGGGGCGTATTACCCGAATATCACCAGGAACACGCAGATCCGCGTGTTCCTCACCGTAACATCCGTGACGAACGTGTCCTACGCGGGGTTCCGGTTCTACGGTGAGATATCAGAATGGCCGGTGCGCTGGGACCCGGCCCAGCGTGACGTGTTCGTGGACCTGGTAGCGAACGGGATCTGGCGGCGGCTGTCGCAGCTGCAAACCACCCTGGGCTCAGCGTACCGCAGGTTCAAGGTCAACACGGCCGGCGCGACCGGGCTGCGGTCCTACTGGCCGGTAGAAGACGGCTCGGGGTCCGGCCAGATCATCCCGTACGGGTCCGTGGCGGGCACGGGCAACGCCACCCAGCAGTTCGTAGCCGGTCAGGCGGGCCTGTCGTTCGCGTCGGCGGGGGTGTTCCGGGGCAGCGACGACCTCGCGACACTCAACGGCGCGCTGATCACCGCGACTGTCCCGTCCGGGGGGACCGCGACGAACAACGTGACCCGGTTCGTCGTGTCCGTCCCGGCTGCGGGGGACTCCGCCGCTGCCGGGGGGAACTGGAACCTGGCCGAGATCAACTCGGTGGGGACCGTCGCGAAATTCGAGGTGTACCTGACCGGGACGACGAAACTGCTCATGCAGCTCCGTAACTCCGGTGGTGCGCTGCTCGCCCAGGCGACCACGACGACCAGCGTGAACGGCAACCCGTTCCTCGTCTCGTGTGAGCTGACACCTTCCGGTGGTGACGTCAGCTTCGCGCTGCGTCTCATCGGCCAGGGTGCTACGGGTATCACCGAGTCCATGACCGGGACGATCACCGGTGCTACGGTCGGGCAGATCCGCAAGGTCGTCGTGTCCCGCGCGTTCACCCTCGCTGACACGGCATTCGGGCACCTGTCCGTCGCGTACGGGGCCCCCACGTCCCTGGTGCAGGAGGCTTACGCGCTGGGCGGGTACCTGGGCGAGTTCGCCCTGGACCGGTTCAAGCGGCTGTGCGGGGAACTGGGCATCGCCGCGTCTACTATCGGGTCGTCGTCGTCGTCAGCGCCGATGGGTCCCCAGCTGGATGACACCCTGGCGAACGTGTTCCAGACCATCGAGGACACCGACTGCGGGCTGCTGTATGAGCTGCGCGACCAGCTGGGCATGGGGTACCGGACGAACGCGTCGATGGCGAACCAGGTCCCCCAGTTCATCCTGGATTACTCTGCCCGCACCGTCGACGCTGACCTCGCGCCGTCGTATGACGATCAGCTCACCAAGAACAACGTCACCGTGTCGAACTGGACGGGGTACACGCAGCAGGCCATCCTGACCGCCGGGCCGATGAGCGTGCTGAACCCCCCCAGCGGCATCGGGAACGGGTATAACCTGTCCCGTTCGGTGAGCGCGGCGAACGACAGCCAGTGCCCGGGTATCGCTAATTTCCTGCTGAACATCGGCGCGGTCGATGAGGTCCGGTTCCCTGTCGTGACCGTGAAGATGATCCGGTCGCAGCTCGCGAACCTGTACTCCTCGATCCCCAACGCTGACATCGGTGATTACTTCCAGATCACTAACATGCCCGGGTTCAGCGGCGGCGGCACCACCATGACCGCGGTGAACGGGACATCCCAGGCGCTGGGTCACACCGAACCGGAAGTGCGGCTGTTCGCGGGTACCTACTACTGCTACTACCGGGATGACACCACCGGTCACGGCCGGATCCACCTGATGACCAGCAGCGACGGTGCCACCTGGGCTGAATCCGGCAGCAACCCGATGCTGGATGTCACCGCCGCCGCGTGGGACTCGTCATACGTGATCTCACCGTCCGTGTGGTTTGACGGCAGCACCTACTACATGTTTTATGAGGGGAACAACGGGTCGTTCTCCGCGATCGGGTACGCCACGGCCACCGCGCCGGGCGGCCCGTGGACCAAGTTCGGGTCCAACCCTATCCTGTCGAAGCAGGGCACGGGTTTCGAGTCGGTCCTGGTCGGCACCCCCGCCGTCATCGTCATCAGCGGCACCTGGTACCTGTTCTACCACGGCTACAACGGCACCAACGACCAGGTGGCCCTCGCCTGGGCGTCCACCCCGTCAGGGACCTGGACACGGCACCCCTCCAACCCGGTTATACCGGTGGGGAACTGGTTCGCACGGAAAGTCGCCCCGTCTTCCGTGTGGCTCGGTGCCGACAACGTGGCGTACATCACGCTGGAAGGCGACCCCGGGTCGGGGAAGTTCTCCATCGGGGTCGCGCAGGTCCCCGCCGCGAACCTGCAGACAGCTGTCCCCACCCTGACCGGGGGCAGCCAGTTCACCCCCATGCTGTCCGCGAGCGTGGCCGGGCAGGACAACGATTACGTCCAGCTCCCGTGCCTGGTCTCCTCGGCGGGCGGGACACTGTGGCTGTACTACAGCGGGCACAGCACCGGCGGGGCGTTCCGCATGTTCCGCACCGACGTGTCCCTTACCACCGCGGCGACGACCACGGTCCGGCAGCTGATGTGGGGGTACTCGGAGACCCTCAATGCCCGCGAGTGGACGTTCAGTTTCTCTACGGTCCCTGAGTCAGCGTGGGAGACCGGGTTTTCCCCGGGTACCATCCAGACCGCGCAGGTCCCCGGCGGGAGCCCCGTGTCGTCGCAGGCTCAGGGGTCGCTGGGCCTGGCGGGGCTGATCGCGAACGGGTCGATCTCCCCGGCGATGCTGTCCAACGGGATCACCGTCCACACCCTCGGCGGGAACGCGATCACCATCAGCGTGAACGCGCCGCCGAACCCGAACGTGAATGACATCTGGATAGCGTCGGCCACGGGCCTGATCTCCCAGTGGAACGGTTCGGCGTGGGTGCCGTTCAAGTTCGACGCGTCGCAGACGATCATCGCGGGCACGATCGTCACCGCGAACATCGCCGCTTCCGCGATCACCTCATCGCTGATCGCGGCGGGCACGGTCGTCGCGGGCATCGTGGACGCGACCCAGGTCAAAGCGTCCGAGTACGACGCGTTCTCCACCGGGGGCCAGTTCTACGCGTACGACACCAGCACCCCCACCACCGGGCACCTGACCACATCCATAGCGGGGGCGACCGGCACGGACTCCGCGAGCAACAACTTCCCCAAGGGGCTGATGTCGCAGCAGCTCACCCTGGTCGACCAGTCCAGCGCACCGGCTGCTTTCAGCGGCGCGTCGGTGCTGTACACGTCGTCAGCCGGGCGGCTGCGGTACCTGTCCTCATCCACCGTTGACGTTCCCCTCGACCGGTCGTCCCTCGACAACACCAACGTGACCATGACCACGCAGACAACCCCGATCATCATGTCCCGGACCTTGTCTTACAAGGCGAACGAGGCGATCGTCGGGTCCGAGTTCGAGATCGAGATCGACGGGCGGCTGCTATCCCCGACAAACGCCGACGGAATCAACTACACCTTCGACTTCTACGTGGACGGCGTAGCCCTCGGCGGGACCACATCCATCACGCTCGGCGGTGTCGTATTCCCCCGGAACATCCAGAATGACTTCTGCCTGCGGGGCATGCTCGCCGTCGACACGACCGGCGCCGGCGGGACATGCACCATGTGCTTCGACGGGGGATTCAGCAGGCAGTCCGTCAACCTGGGTAACACGGCCACTACCTCGGCGATCAACCGGGTCGCAGCTAACCAGGCGTTCGACACGACAGCGAACCACTCGCTGGCTATCTACGGCGCGTGGTCAGCGACGACCGGCAGCGGCCACTCCGCGACGACGTACCGGACCAAGTTCACCCGGAGGAACTAGTGGACGAAGCTGTCGTCACGTACCTGCACGGGGCGATGGTCCACGCGGAGTTCTCCCGGTCGCTGCTGTTCATGTGCCTGGACAGCGAAACACCGATCAGCGCGGTGATAGCGCTGGCGTCCGGGCCGAACCTGTCCGCCGGGCGTAACATGGCCTGCCGCCTGTTCCTGACCCAGCACCAGTCACCGTGGCTGTTCATGTGCGACACCGACATGGTCCTGCCCCTGGACACCCTGGACAGGCTGGTAGCAGCAGCGGACCCGGTGGAGCGGCCCGTGCTCGGCGGGTTCTGCTGCAAACGCGGCCTGGACGGCATGGTGACCCCCACATTGTTCCGGTTCGTCACCGGGCGGAACGGGAAGCCCATGCCGGTTCCCTGCACGGAGTACCCCGGGAACACGGTGATGCGGGTTGAGGGGACCGGGGCGGCGTGCCTGCTGATCCACCGGTCCGCGCTGGAAGCAGTCGAGAAGAACACCGGTGATGAGGCAGCCCCGTGGTTCCGGGAAACCGACTCCGCGATGCCGGGGCAGCTCATGGGTGAGGACCTGACGTTCTGCCTGCGCTGCGCAGCAGCGGGCATCCCCGTCCACGTCCACACCGGCATCCGGGCGGGACACGTGAAAACCCAGATCATCTAGGAGGGCACGCATGCCTGTAGGCGCAGTGATCGGCTCCAGCCAGGTCGACAACATCCTGTCGTCGCTCGCCGTCCAGCTCCGCGACGTGATGCGGCAGATCTACAACCTGAACCTCGCCGTGAACGGGCAGGCCGCGGGCCTGGCCTACCTGCAATCCACCGGGTACTCCGGGACCGCGAACCCGGCTAACCCCGGTAACGTCAGCGACGCGCAGCTCGCCCTGAACATGATCTCCTACCTGAACACCGTCGCTGGCGTGTACTTCGGCACCGCCACGCAGACCCCGGCGTACAACTTCGACCAGCAGCTGTCTATGCTGTGGGCCGGGCGGGTAGCTTCAGCTTTCTGATCCGTTACCCTGCCGTGACCGGCGGCGCCAGGGTAATGTCAGTGCGCGGAGGGATAATGGGACATGGGCGCCGTCAGCATCACCAGCAGGCTGCGGACGGCGGGCCAGCGGGTAGCTGCGCGGGCGGGACGCCGGGGTGCGTTCCTGGCTTTCCTGGCCGTCTTGGATTTCCTGTACGGGTACAGCCTGTTCACGTCCCCGGCGCCGCTGCGGAACCTGGACCTGCTGCTGCCGTGGCAGGCGTGGGCGTGGATGTGGATAACCGCCGGGGTGGTCATGGCGTCCGGGATACCCGCGCGGCGGGACCGGGTGCAGTACGCGATCTCCGCGGCATTCAAAACAGTGTGGGCGCTGCTGTACGCCCAGTTGTGGTTCGTGCAGCACGTGCCGCGCGCCTGGGTCGCGGCGATCATCTGGGCGGCGTTCGCCGCGACTGTCCTGATCGTCTCCGGGTGGCCTGAACCGCCCCCGAAGCACGGCATCCCGGCACCGCCAGGGGGGACACCCGCTGTTATTGCCCCTGCTGGCCCGCCCGGGAAAGGGCCGCCGCGGCCCGGGACACCCGTGGTGATCATCCCGGCTGAGCCGCGGCACGGGGGTGCGCCGTGAAAGCTGACACGCTGATCACGATCTTCGGGATTGCCATCACCGCGGTCATCGCGATCGCCGCGTTCATATCCTCCACCCGGGCTAACCGGGCCACGGCGGACGCCGCGAGGGAAGCAGTCGACGCCGGGGCGTACGCGCGGGCGAAGGAAATCTACGACGGGGCCATCGAGACACTCCGGGCCCGCGGCCGGGAACTGGAGACCTCCGTGACCGAGCTGCGCAGCGAAGTAGCGGAGCTGCGCAGTGAGGTGACGGAGCTGCACAAGGTCAACAACGCGCTGAACGAGACCAACAAGGAACTGAGGGACCAGCTCGCCCGTTTTCGCCCCGCGTAGGCGTACCCTTGGGGGTGGCACACTGTCCCGTGGAAGGGGTTTAACCGTGGCTGTCTTGCCCAACGTGGAAAGCAAAGTGAAGCAAGGAGCGGTCGCTGGTGCCCTGACCGGCGTGGTGGTATGGGGGCTAGTCAGCTACGTGCCCGCGTTCCACAACGGCGTACCCGGACCCGTCGTCGACCTGATCCCGTTCGCGCTCGCCTGGGCGGGACACACCATCGCGGCGTACCGCGCCCCGCACACATCGCGGCCCGACGTGAACGTCAAGCCAGCAGCCGAGCCGTTCGTGCAGAAGTAAGGACCGGGAAAGTTACCAGCCAGTAGATAGCCCCGCGGAGCGATCCGCGGGGCTCTTTTTGCCTGTCCGGGTTTCCTCACGAGCGATTCAGGGGTACTGCCTGACCTGGTGAATCATCCCTGAATCGGCCCTATCAGGAAGTATCATCACGAATCGGTGACAGCGAGGGCCCTCCCGGGGTACGTTTCAAGGGTTATCAGGTGCCAACCTTATCCCCAGACCCTGGAGAGTCCCACCTTGAAACGCATGCTGGCGAGCGCCCTGGCCCTCGCTGTCACCACTTTCAGCATATCGCTTACCCTGATCCCGCAGGCGTATGCATCCCCGGTCGTGACAGCCCGCCCGGCCCCCGATGCCACGACCGGTTTCCACGTGACGGTCGCCCGTCCGCTGCCCGCCCACGCGATCCTCCCGCTGGTGCACACCGTGCAGGCGGGAGACACGCTCTCGGGGCTGGCCGTGCGGTACTGTCACGGGAACGACAAGGACTGGACGGGGTTCTACCACGACAACAAGAAGGTCATCGGCAGTGACCCGAACCTGATCCTCGTGGGTCAGCGGCTGAACCTGACCCGGTGCACCGACCCGCCCGCCCTGCTGCACCTGGGCAGCACCTACCACGCGCCCGTACGGCACGCCACGGCACGTAGCGGGAAGGTCTGGAAGGTCACCTACGGGTACCCGTACAAATGCGGTGACGGTGACGGTGACGGCTACGACATGGCCTGCCACGCCGCTGCGCCCGCCCACCGCACCCACCACCGTGCCACGCGCCGCTCCTACTCCTCGTCAGGATCCACCGCCAGCCACTACTCCTACGCGGGCCTGGAAGCCCTGTGGATCAGCGCAGGCGGCCCCTCCTGGGCGGCAGCGCACGCCGCGTCGATCGCCGAGTGTGAATCCGGGGGGAACGTGTACGCGCACAATCCTTCGGGAGCGACGGGCCTATGGCAGATCCTCGGATCCGTGGTCGGCGGGAACCTGTACAATCCGTACGCCAACGCAGCCAACGCCGTGGCGAAGTTCAAGGCGTCCGGCGACACCTTCGCGCAATGGGTGTGCCGCTAGATGGGCGGCCCCGGAAGTGGCGGGCTGGCAGGGAAATGCACGCCAGGATGTCAGTGCGGACGGCACATCAAGCCGAAAGGTTCGGACAGCCCGAACTATATCGGTGATGCGATCACGCATAAGGCGATGCACGCCCGCGTGATACAGGTACGTGGTCCTGCTAAGGCACATAGGTGCTTCTTTCACGCTGAACGTGACGCTGAGATGCCCGCATTCGACTGGGCGCAGATCCACGAGACCAGCGGGCTGCACATAGGCGACTACATCGCGCTGTGCCGCAGGTGCCACCTGCGGTATGACGGTAGACCCGATAACGGAAAGTGGAAGAAAAGCGCGGAAACGAGGGCAAGGATGTCCGTCGCCGCACGCATGCGTGTCCGCGATGGAGCAGGCAAGTTCACCAGACGGGCCGGTGTCATCCTGTCCCTGGCCGCACTGGCCCTGACTTTCGTTTTCACAGCTCATCCAGTATCCGCTTCGGCTTCGACGGAGCCGATCGGCGGCCGAGTACTTGACTGGGCTGAGGCGCACGCCACCGGGCACTGGTACGGGTGGGGTGGCACCGGTCTGTCGGTCTACGATTGCAGCGGGCTAGTGTACCGTTCGGCGCGGCAGCTCGGCTACTCGATCCCGCGTACGACGGGTGGGATGCTGGCCGGTTCGACGCATCTGTACCGGATTCCGCTGAGCCAGGCACGTCGGGGTGACCTCCTGTTCTGGGGTTCCGGGCACGTGGAGCTGAAAACGGTCTGGTATCACACCAGTTTCGGTGCGCACCACTCCGGTACGCGGGTGGGCTGGCGTGGCTGGAATTCGTACTACGCGCCGACGATGGCGATGCGGTTCAGGTAAACTAGGTCCTGCCCTCATTCTGCGATGAGATTCAGGTAGGCTGGGGCCTGACAGTAATCAGCTTGTTCTGGTTGCCTGTCAGGCCCTGCACGACGAAGCCCCCGCCTTCGGGTGGGGGCTTCGTTGCTGTATGCTGGGTGGGTAAGGTGCGATCTCTGACGCAGTGAACCCCGCCGGACCGAACCGTGACGCGGCGGGGTTTGCTGTGTCGTCCTAGCTGACAGGCTCAGGCTGCGCCGGTCCGGATGAAGCAGTACGCGGCGGGCTTGTTCAGGTAGAAGTTGGAGCCGTTGCTCCAGTTGTTCGCCGGTCCGAGGTAGGCCCCGTCGACACCTGACCAGTGGACGCTCCTGAACCACCAGTCACCTGACGGGCACGGGGAGCCAGAAGCGATGAGGAAGTCAGTACCCCAGCCATTATTGGTTCCTGCCGGAACGCCGCACGAGTCGAGCGAGGCCCTGGCGTCGCCCGGGTCGTTGTAGGCGTCACCGACGCATGCGTTGCCGCCGGTCCCGTTGGTGCGCTTGAGCATCTGGTACCCGGTGGAGGGGTCCTGGATAACGGTGAAGTCATTGTTAACGGCGTAGTTGTCGTAGACCTTTACCCATGGCCCGCCATTCCACGCATTGATGAACGCGGTGCCCCCGTTGCGGTACTGGTACTGGTAGCCCGAACCCACCGACGCCAGTGCCGCTACGCCCGCGATCTTGTAGTGCTGCTCGGTGAGCCTAGGTGATCGGGCGCCGCCAGCGTGAGCGTTCGCGCCAGGCGTGACCACCGTAGCCAGCCCCAGGGTCAGGAAGACCGCTGAGAACACGATCAGGACCTTGTTACGCATCGTTTCTCCCTTCGGCTTAGCCGATCGGTGACGCCCACGTTATCATGATGATCGCGGTGATGAGGAGGCAGAACGCGATGAACCCCACCGCGGCTAGTGCCACGGTGAGGCCCGCGCGTACTGCCTGCTTCATTATTACGGCGTCGGGTAGGAGGGGTTGGACGGCAGCCAGACGGAGAAGTTGCGTCCGTCACGCACCACGTTGTCGGGGCTGGCAGCGTACTTGCCCCAGGCGAACGGCGTGGAAGCGCGCACCGCGCCAGATGAAGCGCCGTTGGTGGTAAGCACCACGTTGCGCTGCGGCCACCGTGAGCTGATGGAGCCGCGGATGCCGGTGCGGTTGGTCTCCACGATGTTCGTGAATCCGTTGAGCCGGAAGTTACCGGACACGGCGTTCGGCACGTGTGCGGTATCCCACGGGGTGAAGCCGAACTCGGTAGCCACCCGGGCCACGGTGAACGAATCGTTCACGACCGGGTCCGTGCAGGTAACATCCCAGTCTTTCGAGTGGTCGGTCAGGTCCGCGACGTGGGCGAACAGGTGATTACCGTCGAAGTACACCGACAGCTGCACGGTGTCACCAGCGGGGGTGGCCGGGGACGAATGTCCTGTGCAGCCGCCGATGGCCGCGCCAGTCGGCTTGGCTTCATAGACGAAGGCGGCGTTCCACGGGCCTCCGCTGGTCGCCGTCGAGATGCCCAGCACCGCAGCGCCGCTGGCGTTAGCGAGGTGAACCGCGAACCCGACACCCGGGAAAGCTGCGTGATCAGCCGAGCCGGTCACGTCCGGGAGGGTCACCCGGGCCTGGACGTAGCGGAAGTGCCAGGGCGCGGGGTCGCCGGGTAGCGAACCGCCCTGGAATCCGGCCATCTCCTGGCTGAACACGTGCGGCGGGCTCACTGACGCGTGCGCGGTCGTCGCGACGAGCAAGCCGCCGAGGGTGACTGGTATGACAGCGGCGCAAGCCAGAAGCCTACGCCGTAGAGAGGTTAGCAAAATGTTGCCTTTCTTGTTTCGCCATCATTGGCCGTACCCATGCCACACTACACTAAGAGTACGAAGCAGGCACGGGGGCTTAGGTAACGGGTTCTCTGCGGTTCTTCCTCCGGGCCCTGCACGCTTCAGTGTTGGCCCTGGTGCAGGGTTCGCACCGGCATCCCCAGTTGGAGTAACCGCCAGGGGTTCCGTGCGGCACCGCAGGGTCACCCAGTGCGGCCCGGGCTATCCGGTCTGCGCGCTGACGGTTTCCCCTGTCAGCGTTCGCGCGTTTGCAGGTCTTGCACCGGCACCCGTACGTGAGGTACCCGCGGATGCCGTGGACGGGTGACGGGCGGCGGTCAGTTCCCGTCGCTGACACGACGCTCACGGTACAGCCACTCGATCCGGATCAGCGCAGCCTGGATCTCACGGGCCCGCGCGGCGAACTGCTGCCGGGTCATCGCGCCCCGCTCCCCCGCCAGGATCGACCGTTCAGCGGCAGCGACGTCACCCCGGGCGCAACCCAGCCGGTCCCACGGCGTGCGGGGGACAACCGGGGGGACCGTGATCAGCCGCCCCGTAAGGACTGTGCGTTCAGCGGCGGCTTCCTTGACGGCCAGGTCGATACGCTTGATCTCACCGGTTTCGATCTTCCGCATCGTGTCGGGTGCTTCGCTGATCTTCACCTGGTCGAACCGTTCCAGGGCCCGCGGGGTGATCTGGCGGCCGAGCCGTTTCGCCGCGATAGTCGCCCACGGCGCGGCACCTGGCGCCATCGACCCGTCCGGGTTGACTACCGGGGGCCCGGCTTCGGCCTTAGCGGCTTTGATGAAACCGAACCGGTCGGCTGCGAGAGCGATCTGGGGGATGGACAGGTGCCGACGTGCCGCGTTCGCGGACCACACGAACGCGCGTGCCTGTTCCTCGTTCCCGCCGAACTGCTTGACGCGGACGGGGATACCGAGCGCGGACGCGACAGCGAGCCGGTTCCTGCCGTCAAGGACCATGCCCTCGAACATGACGAGGGGTTCGTTGAGGCCGTGGTCGCGGATGTCGTCGTAGAGGCGGTCCAGGTCACCGAGGGCGATCAGGGGGATGAGCCTGGCGAAGGGGTGAACGGAGAGTTCACGGTCTTCGCAGGTGCCGTCGTCTGCCTGGACGGTGACTTTTACGGCGTCGTCTTCCCCGCTGGTCAGCCGGGTGGCTGCCTGGCGGTGCTGGGTGTCAAGTGTCTCTTCCACTGTCCTACTCGTTGATGTTCTTCTCGAATTTCAGCGCGGCTAGCTGAGCCGCGGCCTGCGGGGTGAATTTCACGCCGGGGTGCCCGTCGACCTCCACCACGACACCCTCGCGGGAGTCCTTCGCGGCTTGGCCCAGGAGCGCTTCCAGGTCGAACAGGGGCTGCATCTGCTCGGGTGTCATTTCCTCGGCGGGGCCGCCGTGCCTCATCGTACCGTCCAGCTTGTCCAGGACCGTGTCGGTAGCCGTGGACTCGTCGGGGGCTTCCAGCCACACGCGCACGGGGACTTCATACCAGGTCATACTCACAGTTGTCCTACTCGTTGATGTACGCGAAGATGGCGCTGCCATCGTGGAAATTCACCGTGAACCCGTACTTGACCGCGCCGGGCTTCTCACGCGCGTGGTACAGGCTGACTGAGGCGATCTCATCCGGCGCGATATAGACAGCGAGGGCGGCTAGGTACCGTTCCAGCCCTTCCAGGCTGTCAGGTTCAGCGAAACGGATGGGCGGGTGTTCGTCCCCGGTGACGATGTGCTCAGGCTGAGCGTAGTCGTCGCCGAGCGCTGACCTCGCCGCGATCTGCACGCTGGCGTTCACCGGCCCGGTCAGGATGATCCCGTACAGGGACCGGGTGATGTCCATGTCGGCGTAGGTGCTGGCGAGCATCTGCCCGTCGTGGTTGACCGCGGCGACGAGGAGGTCCTGGAACCGGGCTGGCCTCATACCTACAGTGTAGCATATAGTACTAGCTCCGTCTAACCAGGAGGGTCAGCGGCAGGCTTGTATAGTATACACCCGCACTTCTTCGTCCCCTCCGTCGTCAGGCACGCGCTACGCTTACCCTTACGACGCCCACGATCAACCAGGTCGTGCTCAACCTGGGGGTGAGAACAGGTACATGGGTGCATCCACTCTCTCACCCTGGCGAGCGCCTCAGGGCCACCCCTGCACGCCTGCGGGTCGCTCACTGGCACGTTTCTCGTGGCTTTCAGCCAGTGCGCGTTACGGTAAATCCTTGTTCGTTGCAGGCTTGCTGGATGGCTGCGGCTGGCATCGCCTCGGGTGGCCCGAGGACGCGGCGGCCTGCGATCCAGGTGAGGCTGAGCCAGTCGTTGTCGTAGTCGGGGTGGCCGCGCCGCCCGGCGTACTGGATGTGCCTGGCGGGGTCGCGGGCCTCAAACGGTTCGCCGGGTTTCAGGTCGCTGAGCTGCATGGCGTCGTCCTAATCTTGCCCGGGGGTGCGGCAGTAGTACCTGAACTGGTTCCAGGTTTCGTCCCAGCGGGTAATGACGGGCGGGGATGTGTCGAGGATGCGGGGGTTGCCTGTCCCGACCCAGCGTTCAGCGTCATACCGGGTGTTACGCTGGGGGGGGCTAAGGGTGGCGAGGTACCCGGCTTGCGCCCACCAGTAGTTACCGGCGAAGAACGGTGTGGGCCCTATGTGGGGGAATTCTCCGGGGGTGAGCCAGTGACATCCGACGGCGTCGTAGTCACCGGATGCGAGGGCCTGGACGCGTTCACGCCAGTGGTGGATCTGGCAGTAGTCCATGGCTCTGCGTGAGTCACCGGAAATACTGGTGCCGAACGCGGATCCCTTGGTGTGCGCGTACAGGACGGGTGTCTCGGCGGGGGCGGTCGCGGCCCAGTCGTGGAGGGCGTCGAGGGTGACTTGCTCGTACCCTTCGCCGGCTTGCGCCGCGATGGTGATGGGGAGCGGCAGGGTTCCGGCGTAGCTGACAACGGCGTCTCGCTGGGCGGGCCGGCCGACGATGCCGATGTGGATGTCACCGTCGAATCCTGCTTTAGTCAGCGCGGTGAAGTGCTCGCTGGCGGGTGTCTCCCACGAGCCGTCAGCGTAGATGTGGTAGAAGTGCTTCATTCGCAGATGACGTAGTAGGTGACGGTGAACGGGATCTGGCTCCTGGTGCCATTCGTGCGGACCTCTTCGGCACCGCCTATGCTGACGTGCATACGCCAGGATGCTCCGCCGTTGACGGTGCGCGGCAGGCCCAGGTTCGATGCGCCGCTGGGGTTCTCCTGGTCGAAGCCAACGACGGCTGAACCGGCCCCGTTGAGCGTTGCATCCGGGTCGACTTGCTGTGTCTCATGGTCGACGCCCCCGTTGAGCGCGAGCGTCCCGTTAGGGCAGTCGAGCTGCACTGTTATTGGCGTGGCGCTGCCGGGGCTAACGTTGTAGGTGACCTGGCTGGTAACGTCCTGCGCTGTTGCCTGAGGGCCAGCAGGTCCTGCCGGGCCCGCTGGACCCTGCGGGCCTGTCTGGTTCCAGGTCAGCGCGGTGTTCCCGCTAGGGCAGTGACCGTTGGACAGCGCCGTGTCGATGACACCCAGCGTGGAGTTGTGGCCGTCAGACTGGGGCTTGTAACAGCCATGGATCACACCGCTGCTGTCAGGGATTGTCGCGAACGCGATCCCGGTGCCCGCTGCCATCGCCAGCGCCAGGCTACTGACGCCGACCGTCCATCTCTGCCAGTTTTTCATACTCGGATACTAACACTGTCGCATCCACGCAGCCACGGCAGCGAGCGCGTCAGGGCCACCATGGCATTGCATCTGATCGATCACGATTTCTACCAGCGTCCGGGAAGGAGGCCATGCGGTGGCGGCGAGTTGAATGGTTGTGGATCAGAATATGTAAGCGGCGCTGTCCCCGGTACAGGCGGGGTACCCCGAAGCTCAGGTTCAGGATGCCCGTAAACAGTCGCCACCAGATCCAGGTACGTGAAACCAGCACGCATGTCATGGACGCGTGGATCACCCAGTCCGAGCCACAGTTCTGCCTCGTTCCGGTTAGCTGTAGACAACTCAGGTAGGCCAGCGAGGTATCCGGCACGAGCCCACCAGAAGTTACCCGTGAAATGTGGCCGCGGCGCAGGAGTCCACATCACACCCGCGACATCATGATCTTTTAGAGCTTCGACGGCATCACGCCACTGTTCGATCACCGCGCCACTCATAATCTCCCGGTGAGCGCGGGTCAGTGCGGAAAGGTTGTAAGCACCCTTGGTGTGCGCGTACAGGACTGGTGTCTCAGGGTCGACGGTGGCCGCCCAGGACCTGGCGTAACTCAGAGTGACTTGCTCGTATCCTTCATCCTCAACCGCGATCACATCTATACCCCGAGATTCAAGCCACTTACGCGCAGCGCGAAGACGGGTCCCGGTTCCTACCACACCAGCCATGAACCTATCCGGGTTCAAACCACTCCCACGGACACGGGCGAGATGGCTTTGTGCTGGTTCCTGCCAGTTACCATCAGCCCAGACGTGGTAGAAGTGGGCGGTTAGCTCATGCCCAGCCATGACACGATCGCGGTGTCACTGGCGGTGATCCCGAAAAGATCACGCGTATCAGCAGCCCAGGTAGGAACGGTGATAGTTTCGCCAGCTTCGAGCGGAAGCCCGCCCGTGGATGACTCATCTGCGGTGACGGTCCCCTCGGGGTTAGGTAGCCCGCCGAGATACACAGTCTCCGGGCCACGGTTCTTGACGACGACGAAGCTGTTCTGCTGCGGGCTGGCGAAGATGAGCGTCGCTGTCGTGCCGACCTCGACGCTGCCGTTTGTATATCCATAGGTCATGATCTCAGCTTACCAGACACAGGAAACCCCAGGTGAGACACTGCTGAGCGAGCGCCTCAGGGCCACCACGACACTGCTGAGGATCACTCATCAGGGCAGTGGACGGGACAGTGGCTACACGATGGTGTACGGCGTACTGTTCCGTCTTTGCCTTCGCGTGCTGTGACCTGCGGAATCTTGCCCTCGTTCTCTAGCTTCCGCCGTTCGTCTTCAACGATGCGATGCTGGTTGGGATTCAGCCCTACCTGGTCACGTATCTGTGCGTTAGACTGGGTGGGGTTCTGCTGGAGAAGTTCACGTGCCTGCCGCCGTTCCGGGCTAGGAGATTTCGGCGGTGCCGGAACAGCCTGACCTTCTCCACACCAGCATTTCTCGGAGTGTTCGCCAGCGCGGATACTCTGACCACCCTTGAATAGATAAGCGTGGATACTTCTAAATTTTAGAAGTTCAGCACGGACGGTACCGACAGTCGGGTCGCTCGTTCCGACAGTCTCTGCGATCTGCACGTTTGAGCGGCTGGCGTCAGCGATTAGCTCCTGTTTGATGCGCGCCCTGACTTCTGCGTGGTTACGTTGTACGACATCCTCACGCTGCCGCACGAGCGCTTCGACCTGCTCGACTTCTTCCAGCTTGATATCACTCTCAGCCAGGAGTTCTTTCAGTTCACCGATGTCCTTCGATGAGAGCTGTCGGCGGAACACGTCGGCGCGGAACAGTTCCCGTAGGGCTTGCCTGCCGTCCGCTTTGACGGGTATGGCTGAGGAGACGACCTGCTGGGTGATACCAGGACGTTCTGATTCCAGTGCCTGCGCGACCGCCAGACGGGTACGACCGACGAGCACAAAGCTAGGCTCGTCAGCATCTACCAGAATGGGGTACTCGCGGCCACGGAACCCATACCGACGCATCGACCACATCAGATCCTTGTAGTTCGGGCTCTCAGGACTGACCTGGAACGCTTTACGCGCCAGTGCACGTTTCAGTAGCTTACGGTCATCGATACGCTGCTGCGCCTCGGCGTCCCGCAGTGCGCGAGTACCTGGCACATAGATTTCCAGCGGAGACTTCTCGCCCGCCTTACGCCATAGCGGTTCCTTGCCCAGCCACATCTTCCCGTCCGACGCCGTGGCGAGTTGGCCATCCTTGACCATCACCGCCACCGCATCATCGAAAAACATGCGCTGCCCGGCCGCCGTACGCTCAGCCTGCGTCATAGCCTCCGCGTGCTTGCGGTATCGACGGTCGTCCGCGTAGGCGCGGGCTGCATCACCGCGTGGGAGCTGAGGCTGGACGAGAGCCCAGAGAGAATCGGTTTCGATCCCTGAGCCCTCGTCCCATGCCTCACGCTCAGCCAGGACATCGGCGACCTTGAGTTCGGTAGCGCCGCTCGCCCTACGGGTCATTCGCCTGCCTCGTCGTCATAACGGCGCAGTGCCGCACTGACGACACGCTGCGCCTTGGTGAGCCATTCCCTGCTCTTATCCCTGGTTGTCAGGTTACGGTCCTCCAGCCCGGCGATGCCCATCGCGACGAGACCGCCGCAGTACAGCGCGATGCGGCCTGAAACGACAGGACCGGCAGGGATGCCTGCCTTGATCTCCTCGATCCGCGTGCGCTGACACTCCCGCTCGGCGTTGATGAGGGACAGCATGTCGCTTTCGCTGGGCGCTTCCTTGACCTTCCTGGCCAGGCCCTTAGCCTCACCAGCTTTCAGGCCAGCATCTTCGGCCAGCCTGTACAGAGCGACGAACGGCTCGACCTGACGGACGGTGTTGATGTGGACCTTGACAGCATCATCGACCTTCCTCTTCTGTGTGATGCTGGCGTCCTGTAGCCGCTGATTGCATTCCTTGACGGCGAGATACTTCTGTAGGGATGTCCTGGTCCAGCCGGTATCGCGGATGAACTGATCGGGGTCGACCACAGCACCGTTGAGGCTATCCAGGTAATTGATGATGTCCTGGCGGGTGCAACGCTTGCCCTGGGTCTGGTTGATGGCGATGGACAGCCGCTTCATCACCTTGGGTGACTCGACATCCACGAGGTACGCCTGGATGACTTCCCGCTTACCCTCGACATGTGACTCGAACCGGGTATTTCCGTCGAACAGGAGGCCGTCGCTCTTACGGAGGAGGATGGGAGGGAAGTCTGCTCCTGCTTGCAGTTGCGCGGTGTACTGCTTGACCTCGGGCGGGGGTGCGCTGTCCCGTTCCTGCCTGACCTGCGATTCAGATTCCGGGTCACGGACCACCTTGTTAAGCGGGTAGCGCTCGCGGAACTCGAAGTTGACCTCGTTCTCCCGCAAGATCCCCTCTACGACTGGCTGACGCGCCATGTAACACACCTCGTTCTCGCGCCAACAGGCGCGCTCGACTTTTGCGAAGTGTAGCAGAGGTAGCCAGGCGTGGTCAACGGGGTGCGGAAAGTTGGTAGACTGCATGGCAACAAAAAACACGGCCCGAACCCCTTGCGGAGCGCCCCCGGACCGTGCGAAGATGGGGCTTTCATACCTTGGCAAGGACATAGTAGCAGGCAGGACACGGAACGTACAAGAGACGGCCACCGTGTCTCAGATCACCATGCCTGAAAAACTCCACAGCGAGCCGTGGCAGTGCCCTAACGGTCAGCTCCGCTGACCGACCAAGGTCAAGTTCAAGAGCAGCGCAACAAAAAGCGTTGCTTACTTGAGAAAACCCAGGCTGACGTAGGATCCAGGTTACGGTGGACACCTGGACCAGGGGACCAACGTACATGGAGGTTGTGATGCAAGGCTACGTCTACGCCCGGCAAGTCAGGGTGAAAACGGCGAAACGCAGGCTGCGAAGGAAGACGAAACGCTGGCACGCCCGGGTCATCATCCGGCACCGTCGCAGGAAAGGAGCACGGTCTCATGGGTAAAAAGAAGAAGAAGGGGAAGCAGACCAAGGGAGGCGCGTCCACGCGGAAAACGCGCGG
>WNFY01000612.1_pt1 | contig 32437 bp, 30 predicted proteins | sample 5400091 | NCBI WGS metagenome assembly WNFY01 (sample SAMN13153364, study PRJNA577476) | soil metagenome | isolation source: 60 cm soil or saprolite under grassland replicate 1 | place: USA:California | collected 2016-06-15 | reverse complement strand
GTCTCCCTCCCTATGATGTTCTCGATGCCATCATTTCCGCTTACATGGAGAACGACCTGAGCCCTGCGGAAATGGTGGCAGGGGGTTTTAGCGCCGGGGACGTGAAGCGTGTCGTCGAGATGATCCACCGCAGCGAATATAAACGCCGCCAGGCGCCTATCGGGATCCGCATCACCCACCGGGGTTTCGGCAAGGATTGGCGCTATCCGATCACATCGCGCTACCGGGAGCCGTATGCATAGCCGGTGATGGCGCGAGAGCCTGATCGGGCAAGCGACGCCCGTTTGTTATACTGGCTAGCAGAAGTCAACGCGGGAGCATGGCCATGAAGAAAATCGAAGCCGTGGTGAAGCCTTTCAAGCTCGACGAGGTTCGCGAGGCCCTTGCCGAAGTCGGAGTCACGGGACTGACCGTGACGGAGGTGAAAGGCTTCGGTCGCCAGAAGGGCCACACGGAACTCTACCGCGGCGCCGAATATGTCGTGGACTTCCTTCCGAAGGTCAAAATCGAGGTCGTAGTGACGGAAAAGATGCTCGAAGGCGCGATCGAGGCTATCGTCAAGGCGGCGCGCACCGGCAAGATCGGCGACGGGAAGATTTTTGTGAGCACTGTGGAGCAGGTGGTGCGTATCCGGACGGGCGAAACCAACGAGGCGGCTGTCTAGCGGCGGCATTCGGGAGTCAACGGGTCGAAGAATCCGGGGGAAAAGCGTTCTCGACTCGCCTCGATCCTAGGCTTTCAGCAGCACCAGCAGCGCACCGCTTCCACCCAGATTTTTCGGGGTCTCGCAGAAGGCGAGGACTTCGTCGCGCTGCACCAGCCACTGCTGTACTTTTCCCTTCAACACTGGCTCCCGCCTGGGCGAGCGCAGGCCCTTTCCATGGACCACGCGAACGCAGCGCAGTCCGCGCTTGAGGCACCCGCCAAGAAACTCCGCCAGCAACGACCGGGCCTCCTGCCGGTTCAGCCCGTGCAAATCGACGATGTCCTGCACTACCCAATGCCCTCGCCTCAACTTGCGCAGCACATCGCGGGCGAGGCCGGTTCGTAGGTAGGAGGGCTCTGCCCCGGTCTCGATCGATTGATCCCAGGAGAGGGCACCGGCCAGACTCTCGGCGAGCGCGTCATGGCCGTCGAGCAACGATTGAACCGGCACGGGCGGCGGCGACTCGGTCTTGGGCCCCACCCGGGCTGACGATTCGAGGGGCGTTGCATCGCGCACCGCGTCGCGAAACAGGCGGGCTTCGTCTTCGGGGAACCCGTTACTCTTGCTTTTGCGCATTATTTCATCCTCTGCGCGACATCCGGGGCTTGTTGCGGGACTTTAGCGCAGACCGTCCAGATATTTTTCTGCATCGAGCGCTGCGATGCAGCCGCTGCCCGCGCTGGTCACGGCCTGCCGGTAAACGTGGTCCTGTACGTCTCCCGCAGCGAACACTCCCTGGACGCTGGTTGCGCTGGCGTTACCCTCGCTCCCGCCACGGGTGATGATGTATCCGCCCTTCATCTCGAGCTGTCCTTCGAAAATGCCGGTATTCGGGGTGTGACCCACGGCGATAAACAGCCCCTGTAGGTCGATCTGTTGCGTGGCGCCCGTCTGGGTGTCCTTGATGCGGACGCCAGCTACTCCTTTTGCATCGCCGAGGACTTCGTCCAGAACGTGGTTCCAGCGCATTGTGACGTTGCCTCTATCGAAGAGCCTTTTCTGAAGGATTTTCTCGGCCCGGAATTTGTCTCGTCGGTGGATCACGGTGACGTGACGCGTAATATTGGCGAGGTAGAGCGCTTCCTCCACCGCGGTGTTCCCGCCGCCGACGACGGCGACGTCCTGACCTTTGTAGAAGAATCCGTCGCAGGTGGCACAGGCGGAGACCCCTTTCCCCATGAACTTTTTCTCCGATTCAAGCCCGAGATAGCGGGCAGAGGCGCCGGTGGCGATGATGAGCGCATCGCAAGTGTACTCGCCCGCGTCGCCCTGGAGCCGAAGGGGCCGCTCCTGGAGGCTTACGCTGTGGATATGATCGAACACGACTTCAGTTTCGAAACGCTCGGCGTGCTTCTGGAAACGCTCCATCAGCTCCGGGCCCTGCACTCCCTTGCCGTCAGCCGGCCAGTTATCCACGTCGGTCGTCGTCATGAGCTGTCCGCCGGGAGCGAGGCCCGTAATGACGACGGGTTTCAGGTTTGCCCGCGCCGCATAGACGGCGGCGGTGTAGCCCGCTGGACCCGATCCCAGTATCAACAACCGAGAATGTCTGGTTTTTTTTGACATGACGGAATTGTGGGGACGACGATGCGCGAATTCAATTCAATCGCAGAGCGGGTCCAAATTATAACCCGGTTGAATCGCCGCTCCGCGTGACGCGGCATCCTGAAGTATTGCGACTTCGACCGGACCCGCGGCGTGAGGCGGTCTTCGCGAGTCTGCTAAGATATGCGGATAAAAGCCAGGTTTCCTGGGAGCACAGACCAGATGACCGCCCCAGCTAGCGTATCGATCCTGCTACTGCGCAACGTCCCGCTGTTTTCGATGCTGTCCGACAATCAGCTGGCGCTGCTCACCGGCGCCGTGAGCCGCAGGAGCTTTCCCCGCGGGACCACCATCATTGCCAAGGACGACATAACGGAATCGCTCTACGTGGTGATATCGGGTCGGCTCAAGGTCATGATGAGCGATGAGGAGGGGCGCGAAGTGATCCTTGCGATCCTTGGACCGAACGAGTTTTTCGGAGAGATGGGCTTGATCGACGATCATCCGCGCTCGGCAAGCGTGGTTGCCCTCGAGGCTTGCGAGATGATGACTCTCTCGAAGCGCGATTTCAAGAGATGCCTTGCCGAGAATTTCGAGATGGCCATGACGGTCATGCGAGGGCTGGTCAAACGGCTTCGAGAGGCCGATCAAAAGATCGGCAGCCTCGCCCTGATGGACGTGTACGGCAGGGTGGCGCACTTGCTGCTAGATTTGGCTGAAACCGTGAACGGCCAGAAAGTGGTCACAAGAAAACTTGCCAAGCAGGACATCGCCAAGATGATCGGGGCCTCGCGCGAGATGGTCAGCCGGGTGATGAAGGACCTTCAGGCGGGCGGCTACATCGAGGTGCGCCCCGGTTCGATTTTCCTGCACGAGACCATATTGACAATCGATTGAGGGGCCGGGCCCGGACTTTGAAACGGAACCAAGCACCCCTTCCCGGCAAGGTCGCCGCGCTGCTGCGCGAGTCGAGGCTGTTCGTCCTGGTCGCAGCGGCCCTCTATCTCTCCCTCGTTCTCACCACTTTTAACCGAGCAGACCCCGGATGGTCGCACAGTGTTGCGCCGGGCGAGATCCGCAACCTCGGTGGGAGGGTAGGCGCCTGGTTGGCGGATATGCTGTTGTATCTGTTCGGCGTTTCGGCTTGGTGGTGGGTTGTGCTCCTGGTCGTTGCTGCGACCTGGACCCTGCGGCGTCTGGATGGCAGCTCGATGGGCGACCGGCGGTCATCCTTCATTGCACTCGCCGGCTTTTGCCTGCTGCTGGCCGGCTCGAGCGGAGTCGAAGCCTTGCGCCTTCATTCGGTGAAGGTCGCGCTGCCGCTCACCCCCGGGGGCTTGGTCGGAGATGTCGTGGCGAGGGTGCTGCAGTCAGGGTTCGGCTTCACGGGTGCCACGCTGATCCTGGTTGCGCTTTGCGCAACGACTCTGTCTCTATTCACGGGCGTTTCCTGGCTGGCCGTGATGGAAAAACTGGGAGGCGCGCTCGAGAGCGCGTACCTCTGGTCCCTTGAGAAATGGCGGGGGTGGCAGGATCGCAAGGCTGGAGCCATTGCCGCAGAGAAGCGCGAGGCGGCAGTGGGGGAAAAACGCGAGCTGCTGATCGACGAACACACGCCGATCCGGATAGAGTCCCCCGTGGTCGAGATTCCAAAATCCTCCAGAGTCCAGAGGGAAAGGCAGGAGCCGCTCTTCCGCGAACTGCCCGACACGCCGCTACCCCCGATCAAGCTCCTCGATCAACCGGCAAGCGACATCGAAGTCTTGTCAGCCGAGACCCTGGAATACACCTCGCGGTTGATCGAGAAGAAACTCGGCGATTTCGGTGTTCAGGTCAGAGTGCTCGCCGCTTACCCGGGGCCGGTGATTACGCGTTACGAGGTGGAGCCTGCCATAGGCGTGAAAGGCAGCCAGATCGTCAACTTGGTGAAGGACCTCGCGCGCGCGTTGTCTGTCTATAGCATCCGCGTGGTCGAGACTATCCCAGGCAAGTCCTGCATGGGCCTGGAGATCCCCAATCCGCATCGCCAGATCGTGCGGCTCTCCGAGATCGTCAGCTCGCGGGCCTACCACGAGTTGCACGCTCCGCTCACGCTCGCGCTCGGCAAGGACATCGCTGGCAACCCGGTGGTTGCCGATCTCGCCAGGATGCCGCACCTGCTCGTCGCAGGCGCTACCGGCTCGGGGAAATCGGTCGCCCTCAACGCGATGATTCTGTCGATTCTGTACAAGACCGAGCCGCGCGAGGTACGCCTCATCCTGGTCGACCCGAAGATGCTGGAACTCTCCGCTTACCAGGATATCCCGCATTTACTCACGCCCGTGGTCACCGATATGCGGCAGGCCGCGAACGCGCTTGCCTGGTGCATGGGTGAAGTGGAGCGTCGCTACCGGCTCATGACCTGGATCGGAGTACGAAATCTGTCCGGCTACAACCACAAGGTCGCCGACAGGGAAAAATCGGGTGACCCGCTCAAGGACCCGGATACGCTCGATTCGGCCGAGCCCCAGACGCTGGAGAAGCTTCCCTACATCGTCGTCATCATCGATGAGCTTGCCGATCTGATGATGGTATCGGGCAAGAAGGTGGAGGAACTGATCGCACGCCTAGCGCAAAAAGCGCGCGCCGCGGGCGTACACCTGATCCTCGCGACGCAGCGTCCTTCCGTGGACGTGATTACCGGGCTGATCAAGGCCAACATTCCGACGCGAATCGCCTTTCAGGTCTCGAGCAAAGTGGATTCGCGTACCATCCTCGATCAGCACGGCGCGGAGTCGCTGATCGGACAGGGCGACATGCTCTACTTGCCGCCCGGCAGCGGAATGTCCCAACGTGTGCACGGTGCTTATGTCGCCGACCAGGAAGTGCACAAGGTTGTCGATTATCTCAAATCGCTCGGGCGCCCCGAATACGCTGGGGGGCTGCTCGAAGGCGAGGAACTTGACGGCGTCACCGAACTAGGCCCGGACGAACAGGGTGGGGAGGCCGATCCGCTTTACGATCAGGCCGTGGAGATCGTGATGCGCACGCGGCGCGCGTCGATCTCCCTCGTTCAGCGTCATTTACGCATCGGCTACAATCGCGCGGCGCGTCTCATCGAGCAGATGGAGCAGGCGGGACTCGTGTCCGCCATGCACTCGAACGGCAATCGCGAGGTGCTAGTGCCCGCGAAAGTGGAATAGCCGTCCCGATGGCCTTGCGTTCCGGGTTCGTGGCGGTTTTCCTGGGAGCGCTTCTCGTCCTTGCGGTGTCGGACGCTCGGGCCTCGAGCCTGGGGCGCTTCTCCGAGTTTATTACCAAGACCCTTACTGCAAGGGGAGAATTCGAGCAGAAGATCTTCGATCACAACCTCAAGCTGCTGCAAGAGTCGCGCGGCGTGCTCGCGTTTTCGCGGCCGGGGAGATTTCGCTGGAACTACGTGAAGCCTTATGCCCAGCTCATCGTCGGTGACGGCTCCAGGGTATGGATCTATGACGAAGATCTGAAGCAGGTCACGGTGAAGAAACTCGACCAGGCGCTCGGTTCCACGCCGGCTGCACTGCTCGCGGGAAATAACGACGCCATGCGGGCGTTCAGGCTCATGGACAAGGGCGCGAGGGACGGTCTCGAATGGCTCGAAGCGTTGCCTCGGGACAAGGAAGGCAATTTCGAGAAGATCCGCATGGGCTTCAGTTCTTCCGGTCTCGAAGTCATGGAACTTGTCGACAGTTTCGGACAGACCACGGTGCTCAGGTTCGCATCTCTTGAGCGCAACCCCAAGTTGGATCCCGGACTCTTCCGGTTCTCCCCCCCCAGGGGTGCCGACGTGATAGGCGACGTCAAATAACCCCCCTTCGCTTGCCAGGCGAATGACCGATCTGTTCCCCGCTCCCGCGCCGGTGCCCCCGATGGCGGAGGCCCTCCGGCCCAGGTCGCTCGACGCATTCGTGGGGCAGGAGCACCTCCTCGGACCCGGCAAGCCTCTGCGTCTTGCCTTCGACTCGGGCAAGCCGCATTCGATGATCCTGTGGGGACCCCCCGGAGTCGGCAAGACGACCCTCGCACGTCTGATGGCCGACGCTTTCGACGCGCAGTTCATCGCGCTTTCCGCCGTGTTTTCCGGGGTCAGGGATATCAAGGACGCCGTGCGACGGGCCGAGGAGACGCTTGCGACATCCGGGAAGCGCACCATCCTCTTTGTCGATGAAGTGCATCGCTTCAACAAGGCGCAGCAAGACGCGTTCCTGCCTTTCGTCGAACGCGGGCTGCTCACTTTCGTAGGTGCCACGACCGAGAACCCCTCTTTTGAAGTGATCGGCGCGCTGCTTTCGCGCACCTCCGTGTACGTGCTCAAGAGTCTTTCAGAAGCCGAGCTCGGAGAACTGTTCGACCGCGCCGCTCGGCAAGCCCTGCCGGGACTCGCATTCGAGGTGCGTGCGCGCGAACGGGTGATCGGACTTGCCGACGGTGACGCGCGCCGTTTGCTCAATCTGCTTGAATTAATCCAGACGGCCGCGGCGCAGGCCGGGGCGAGCAAGATCGACGGCGACTGGGTGCAGAACGCGATCGCGCGCGACCTGCGCCGCTTCGACAAAGGCGGGGATGCGTTCTACGACCAGATTTCTGCGCTGCATAAATCGGTGCGCGGCTCGAATCCCGACGCGTCTCTGTACTGGCTCGTGCGCATGCTCGACGGCGGCTCCGATCCGCTCTACCTCGGCCGGCGCATGGTCAGGATGGCGGTCGAGGACGTCGGGCTCGCTGATCCGCGTGCGCTGCGGGTGGCGCTCGACGCCTGCGAGACTTACGAGCGCCTGGGGAGCCCAGAAGGCGAGCTCGCGCTCGCGGAAGCGGCGATCTATCTTGCTTGTGCCGCGAAATCGAACGCCGTGTACGAGGCGTACAATCGCGCGCGGTCCTTCGTTTCGGAGGACGCGTCGCGGCCGGTTCCGGCCCATCTGCGCAATGCACCGACGAAGCTCATGAAAGAGCTGGGCCACGGACGCGACTACCGCTATGCTCATGACGAACCGGATGCCTACGCTGTGGGCGAGAATTATTTTCCGGAGGGCATGCCCGACGTAAAGTGGTACGAGCCGACCGACCGCGGCCTCGAGGACAAGATAAGAGAAAAGATGAGAGAGCTGCGCCGCCGCGACGACGCGGCCACGAAGAAATGATCGACGTCCAGCTGCTGAGAACCGAGATCGACGCGGTGGCAAAACGCCTCGCAACTCGCGGCTATACACTCAACATTTCCGGCTTCAGGGCGCTCGAGGAGAAGCGCAGGGAGATCCAGACGGCGACCGAGCAGCTGCAGTCGCAGCGCAACGCTCTCGCCAAGCAAGTCGGCCAGGCGAAGGGGAAGAAGGACGAGGCGCAGGCGGCCGCGTTGATGCGCCAGGGCGCCGAGTTCGGGGAGAAGCTGAAGGAAATGGAAGCGGACAACGCCGCCGTGCAGGAGAAGCTGCGCGAGTTCGTCTCCCTGATCCCGAACCTGCCGCACGCGAGCGTCCCGGTCGGAAGCCGACCCGAGGACGCAGTCGAGCAGCGGCGCTGGAGCGAGCCGCGCAAGTTCGGCTTCCAGCCCAGGGACCATGTCGACATCGGCGCCGGGCTCGACGGCCTCGACTTCGATACCGCGGCGAAGCTCGCCGGGGCGCGCTTCGTGGTGATGAAGGGCGCTGTCGCGCGCCTGCACCGTGCGATCGCGCAATTCATGCTCGACACGCACACCAAGGAGCACGGCTACACGGAGGTGTACACGCCGTACATGGTGAGCAGCGCCTGCGCCGACGGCGTGACGAGCCTCGCCAAGTTCAAGGGCGATCTCTTCAAGATCGAGGACCGCGACCTGTACCTCATCCCGACCGCAGAGTACTCGGTGACCAATTTCGTGCGCGACGAGATCGTGCCGCTCGAAAAGCTGCCGCTGAAGTTCGCCTGCCACTCGCCGTGTTTTCGCTCGGAGGCCGGCGCCGCCGGCAAGGACACCCGCGGCATGATCCGCAACCACCAGTTCGACAAGGTCGAGCTGGTACAGATCGTCCATCCCGCGAAATCGTACGAGGCACACGAGCAGCTGACAGGACATGCCGAGACGATCCTGAAAAAACTCGAGCTGCCGCACCGCGTGGTCACGCTGTGCACCGGTGACACCGGCTTCTCGTCGGCAAAAACCTACGACATCGAGGTCTGGCTTCCGGGTCAGAATGCGTATCGCGAGATCTCCTCGTGCAGCAATTTCGAGGCGTTCCAGGCGCGGCGCATGCAGGCGCGCTTCCGCAACGACAAGGGCAAACCCGAGCTGGTGCACACGCTAAACGGTTCGGGACTTGCCGTCGGGCGCACGCTTATCGCAGTAATGGAAAACTATCAACGCGCCGACGGCGGCGTAGATATTCCTCCCGCGCTGCTGCCTTACATGGGTCCCTTGAAGGCGATCGATCCGGCGCGCTGATCCTCGGCGCTGGTAAAATCAGCCCAACCGGAGAGGTGACGGAGCGGTTGAACGTGCCGGTCTCGAAAACCGGAATACGCGCAAGCGTATCGTGGGTTCGAATCCCACCCTCTCCGCCAAACCAGACTGACAGAAAATGAAGGTTCTTGTCACGGGAGCTGCCGGATTCATCGGTTCGACGCTGGCGCACCAGCTGCTCGATCGCGGCGACGAGGTTGTGGGCATCGACAATCTGAACGCCTACTACGACGTCCGGCTCAAGCAGGCGCGCCTCGAGCGCTTGCGTGCGCGTGCCGGGTTCCTCTTTCACAAGCTCGACATCGTCGAGCGCAAGCCGATGGGCGAGCTTTTCGCCGCCGGTGAATTCGGTGCAGTCGTGCATCTGGCCGCGCAGGCCGGGGTGCGTTACTCGATTGAAAACCCCTCGGCCTACATCGATGCCAACCTGGTGGGCTTCATGCACGTGCTCGAAGGCTGCCGCCACACGCGGGTCGGGCACCTCGTGTTCGCGTCGAGCAGCTCCGTCTACGGAGCCAACACCCGGTTGCCGTTTTCCGAGCACGACAATGTCGACCACCCGCTCTCGTTATACGCGGCGACCAAGAAGGCCAACGAATTGATGGCGCACAGCTACGCTCACCTTTACGGCCTGCCGTGCACGGGCCTGCGGTTCTTCACCGTCTATGGTCCCTGGGGTCGCCCGGACATGGCGCTGTTCAAGTTCACAGAGGGAATCCTCGCCGGACGTCCGATCCCGGTGTTCAACCGCGGCGAAATGGTGCGCGATTTTACCTACGTCGACGACATCGTCGAGGGGGTCATCCGAGTCATGGGGAAGCCTGCTGCTTCCGCGGCCGGCTGGAGCGGTGATCACCCGGATCCCGCGACAAGTTATGCTCCCTGGCGTATCTTCAACATCGGCAACAACCAGCCGGTCAAGCTCATGCGCTATATCGAGGTGCTCGAGCGGTGTCTCGGCAGAAAGGCGCAGCTCGATCTTCTCCCGATGCAGGCTGGAGATGTGCCGGCGACCTTTGCCGATGTGGGCGAGCTGCACAAATCGGTCGGCTATCAGCCACAGACTCCCATCGAAGTCGGCGTCAGGCGATTTGCGGAGTGGTATCAGGCTTTTTATCGAAAATCTGCGTAAACGTAATGCTTGATACGACGTGGGCCGCGTTACGTAGCGGGACGACGGGTAGACCCGTGTGTAATCTTCGTCAAGACGAGAACTACGATCAACGTAACGGCATAGAAGCCGAGCTGAATTCCATACGGCCGTGCCGTGTAGCCCACGAGGGTATGCATCAGTTTCCCGATGACGCTGTCGTCGGGTAGAAGGTACGAGGTATCCCAGATGGTTTCGCCCAGTGCCGGCAGGATGTCGGCTTGCACGAGGTAGGCAGCGCCTTGGGCAGCCATACCGGCGGCGAGCAGCAGGATCAACCATCCGGTCACGGCAAACAAGTGCTTGGCAGGTACGCGCAGCAGGCCGAAATACATGCCGACTCCAAACACCAATCCAGCGGCCAACCCGAGCGCAAACCCCCCAGCCAGCTCCGTTGTCTGGCCGGGCCCAGCCGAAGCGATGCCGTAGAGGAATAACACGAGTTCCGATCCCTCGCGCAGTATTGCCATCGTGACGACGATTGACAATGCGTAAAGGGGCTTGTCACCCACGCGCACCGCTGTGCCGACCGATTTGAGATTCGCCGCCATCTCGCGGCCGTGTCGAGTCATCCACACGTTGTGCCAGCCGAGCATGGCCACCGCGATGAACAGGACCGTGGCATTGAAAATCTCTTGGCCGAGGCCCGAAGCGGCGGCGGCAAGTACATCGGCAAATGCAGCGACCGCCAACGCGCCGAGGGTCCCTGCAACGATTCCGTAAGTGACCCACGCGCCCCTGCCAACCACGCCGCGAGTGGCCGCCAGAACAATACTCACGACCAGAGCGGCCTCAAGCACCTCGCGCAGGACAATGACGGCGGTTGCGAGCATGGCGATGCAGGCTATTTCGCAACGACACGGCCTTTGGCCGTTTTTTCGTGGAACTCACCGACGAACTCATAGGTCCCCGGCCTGAGCGGTCTGACAGTTAAATTCGCCTCGCTTCTGCCGGGGATGACCTTTTCGAGCTTGAGGTCGTGACTCTCGAATTCTTCAGCGGTCGGGTCGAGGTTTTTCACGACCAACTTGAACCGCTTGCCTGCCGGAACCTGAAGCTCCGACGGCTCGAAGCGGTGGTCCTTGATGGTGAGCGCAAAGGAGAGCTCCTGGGCATAGCTGGGTACCCAGAGCACCAGTCCCAAAATCCCCACCAGGCTCAACCCCCACAGGGGCTTCGACATATGCCGCTCTCCCAGATTGGAGCGAGAATGATATTTATTCTCATTATAGATGTCAAACGGAGCCTCGAGCTTTGCGCGCCCACCCTACGCCTTTTGGCGGGCCTACTGCGGAAGTGAAATACGCCGTGCTCCGTCGAAGCGCCTAACCCAATAGGTTCCACGCATACTTTCGATGCGCACTGCCGAGCCCGGCCGAGGTGCGTGGATGAAGCGATCGTCCCCGAGGAAAATCCCCACGTGGGAGTAGGGTCGTCGCTCGGTGTTGTAGAACACCAGGTCGCCCGCTTCAAGTTGAGACAAGGTTACGCGTTTGCCCATCCGGCTTTGCGCTAAGGCATTGTGCGGCAGTTCGATCCCGAAGGCTTCCCTGTAGACGTGCGCCACCAGGCCGCTGCAGTCAAAGCCATTCTCGCGCGAATCTCCGCCCCGTCTATACGGCACTCCCGCATTGGCCAGCGCCTGAAAGACCATCTCCTGGCTGCGCGGAGGGAGGGGTGCGGCGCAAGCCGAGAGAATCAAAATGCCGAAAAACAGGTAGTTGCGGCGCATGATCAAAGCACCTTAGACCATAGGGGGCCCGCTGTAAAGAAAGGCGGGCTTGAGGCTTGCCCGAAGCCAACCCCGGATCAGCGCTTCAACGTTATAGTGCTTTGAGTCATGACATCGCGGAACAAGGTTGAAGAAGTCAATTAGCCCCGGCAGCGGCATCCCGGAACAGCTCGATGCGCTCTTTGACCGGCGCGGTCCGCTCGCAGCGAGAATCCCGGAATACCGCGTGCGCTCGCAGCAGCTGGAAATGGCGAATCGGGTGGCCGGGGCGATCCGAGACAATGCCGTGTTGGTCTGCGAGGCGGGCACCGGCACGGGCAAGACCTTTGCCTATCTCGTCCCTGCCTTGCTCTCCGCCGGCAAGGTCATCCTATCGACGGGCACCAAGACGCTCCAGGATCAGCTCTACCATCGCGACCTTCCGACGGTGCGCGCGGCCCTCAATGTGCCGCTGACCACGGCGCTGCTGAAAGGCCGGGCCAACTACGTGTGCCACTATCACCTGGAGCGCAACCTGGCAGAGGTCGGGCTGTCCAGCCGCGACGTCGTCAGGGACTTGCAGCGCATCGTGAGCTTCGCGCGCGTTACCCGCACCGGAGACAAGAGCGAGCTTGCCGATGTGCCGGAGGAGGCTACTGCCTGGAGCCTTGCTACTTCGACCCGCGAAAACTGCCTGGGGCAGTCGTGCCCGCGATTTCGCGACTGTTTCGTGATGGCTGCACGGCGCGAGGCGCTCGCCGCGGATCTCGTGGTCGTCAACCATCATCTGTTCTTCGCCGATGTGATCCTCAAGGACGAGGGGATGGCGGAGCTGTTGCCTGCCTGCAATACCGTGATCTTCGACGAGGCGCATCAGCTCCCGGAAACGGCGACGCTCTTTTTCGGCGAAACTCTGTCCACGGGGCAACTCATCGAGCTCGCACGGGATGTTCGTGCCGAAGCGCTCTCCGGAGCGAAGGACATGCCCGACCCGCCGCGGCTCACTGCCGCGCTGGACAAGGCGGCCCGGGATTTGCGCCTCGCGCTGCCCAACGAAGGCGCGCGCTTCACTGCAGTATCGGTCAGGCGAAATCGCGGATTTTCGGATGCGCTCGCCGCGCTCGATTCCGCGCTGAGCTCGGTGTGCGCAGCCCTCGACGTGCTCTCCGAACGCAATGAGGGTCTTGCGCGCTGCTCCGAGCGCGCGCGAACTGCGCAGGCCTTGCTCGAACGCTGGTGCGACGACGGCCGCGCCGATCTGGTCCGGTGGGTCGAGGTGTTCAGTCACTCGCTTCGGCTGAATGCCACGCCGCTTTCCATTGCCGGGATTTTCCGCAGGCAGCTCGACGGTCACCCGCGCGCCTGGATTTTTGCCTCCGCGACGCTCGCGGTCGCCGGCGACTTCAGCCACTACCGCAGCGAGATGGGCCTGGACACCGCCCGCACCGCGTGCTGGGACAGCCCTTTCGACTACGCTTCCCAGGCTCTGCTCTACGTTCCGAAGAAGCTCCCGGATCCGAATAGCGACGAGCATACGCGCGCGGTCGTCGCAGCCTCCCTGCCGGTGATCCGGGCGAGCGGCGGACGCGCCTTTCTCTTGTTTACGACCTTGCGCGCGATGCGGCTTGCTCACGAGCTGTTACGCGAGGAGTTGCGGCGGCAGGCGCTGGGATTTCCCCTGATGCTTCAAGGTGAAGGCTCTCGCAGTGAGCTGCTCGAGCGTTTCCGCCGGCTGGGCAACGCGGTCCTGCTTGGAAGCGCCAGCTTCTGGGAAGGCGTGGACGTGCGCGGGGACGCATTATCGCTGGTGGTTATCGACAAGCTGCCGTTTGCGCCGCCCGATGACCCGGTGCTCGCAGCGCGGCTCGAATCGCTAGCGCGCGAAGGCGGCAATCCCTTCATTGACTACCAATTGCCTCAGGCGGTCATTTCGCTGAAGCAGGGGGCCGGCAGACTGATCCGCGACGAAACCGACCGAGGCGTGCTCGTCATCTGCGATCCAAGGCTCTTTTCGAAGCCTTACGGCCCGCGAATCCTCGCCAGCCTGCCGCCGATGAAGCTGGTGCGTGAGCTCGACAAAGTCCTTTCGTTTATCGCCGCCGGTCACAAGTCGCCCCGCCCCGCGGGTGCGGGGGACGACGGCCGATCCGAAGTCAGCGGCCGAGCTGGGTGAGCATGTCCTTCAGCTGCGCGCTGTCTGGAAAATTTTTTCTCAAGATCCGCTCGGCGTCGTTGCGCAGGTCCGGCATGCCGAGCACGTCGTAGGCCCGGATCATGATAATGAGCGCCTCTTCCTGGGCCGGCGCCTGAGGGTAGTTTTTCAGCGCGTATTGCGCGCGGTTTGCCGCCGCGATGTAAGCGCCCCGCTTCATGTAGTAGCGGGCGACATGAACCTCGTGGGAGGCAAGCGCGTTGACGAGGTATTTCATGCGCGCCAGCGCGTCAGGCGAGTATTTGCTTTCCGGAAAGCGCTGCACCAGCTCCTTGAACGCGTCGAATGATTCGCGCGCGGACTTGGGATCACGCTCGGTTCTATCCTGGCGGGATACCTTGCCGAGCAATCCCAGGTCTTCGTTGAAATAAACCAAACCCTTCAGATAATGCGCGTAGTCGACATTGGGGTGGTTGGGGTGCAGCTTCACAAACCGGTCTGTTGCAGCGACCGCGGATGCCTGCTCGTTCTGTTTGTAGTAGGCGTAGGCGATCTCGAGCTGACCTTGCTGGGAGTAGCGCCCGTAGGGAAAGCGTGCCTCCAGCGTTTCGTAGCGCTTGATCGCGAGGTCGTACTGGCCGCTATTCAGCGCCTCTTTCGCCTCGCGGTAAAGCTTCTCGGCCGACCATCCGGATATGGGGTCGTGCTTGTCGACGAAGGAACAAGCCGCCATCAAAAGAGCGAATAAAGCTACACTATGTTTCATGGTGGAACTTGCGGATGAGACGACAAATTATACCGTGGCAAGGGTCACGCGACGCGTTCCTGGTGCTCTTGCCGGCCTGCGTTTGGACAAGGCCCTCGCCCGGATGTTTCCCGAGCATTCGCGCAACCGCCTGCAGAGGTGGCTGAGAGAGGGGCACGTCAGCCTCGATTCACGCGCCGCCAAACCCAAGCAGAAGATTTGGGGCGGCGAGCGCGTCGAAATCCGGTCGCAGCCCGGCCCGGCGGACACGGCGTTTCGCGCCGAACCCATCGCGCTCGATATCGTCTACGAGGACGACGACGTCCTGGTGATCAACAAGCCGGCTGGCCTGGTGGTTCATCCCGGAAGCGGCAACTGGAAAGGGACGCTGCTCAATGCGCTTTTGCACCGCTCGCCGCAGCTAGCGGAGATCCCCCGGGCGGGTATCGTGCACCGGCTGGACAAGGACACGAGCGGACTTCTCGTGGTGGCAAAAACTTTGCGAGCACATACCGAGCTGGTTCGGCAGCTCCAGGCCAGAACGGTGAGGCGCGACTACCTTGCCGTCGTGCACGGGGTGGTCAAACTGGACGGAGAGGTGAGCGCGCCCGTCGGGCGCGATCCGCGACATCGTACGCGCATGGCCGTGGTGCCTAGCGGGCGTCCGGCCTTGACGCGTTTCAAGGTGATAGAACGTTTCGCCCGCGGCACCTTGCTCGAATGCAGCCTTGCTACCGGCAGAACCCATCAGATTCGCGTGCACATGCACTCGTTGGGCCACCCGTTGGTTGGCGACCCGGTCTACCGCAGCAAGCGACTGGACGATCCACGAACCCCACAGCTTCATCGTCAGGCCTTACACGCTGTCCGGCTTGGGTTTTCACACCCGGTTTCAGGCGCGCTCAGGCGTTTCTCGGCACCTTTGCCCGAAGACCTCCGGTCGCTCCTGGATTCGCTCGAGTGAGGAGCCTGCTTCACCCGGATTGGATCACCCCCGATTGGCCAGCGGAGAGGCGAGTGCGCGCGCTCATCACCACGCGCGCCGGCGGAGTCAGCTCCGGGAAATTCGCGAGCCTCAATCTGAGCGCGCGGGTCGGCGATGATCCGCAGTGTGTGGCGCGCAACCGTGCCGCATTGAGGGCGTGCCTGCCCGGGGAGCCCGCATGGGTGAAGCAGGTGCACGGGACGGCCGTGATCGACGCGGCGCGGGCGACGCCGGACGCCGAAGCCGATGGAGTCGTAACGCAGGACATAGGCCCGGTCTGCGCGGTGATGACCGCCGATTGCTTGCCGGTCTTGCTGAGCGATCGCACGGGCAAGAGCGTGGGGATCGCCCACGCTGGCTGGCGGGGGCTTGCAGGGGGAGTCGTCGAGAATGTCGTGCAGGCCATGGGCGTGCCCCCGCGAAACCTCATCGCCTACCTCGGACCGGGCATCGGAGCGCGTCGCTACGAAGTCGGAGAGAACGTCCGCAGGGCCTTCGTCGACACAGACCCTGCTGCTGCGGGGTCGTTTGTTCCACGGCAAAACGGAAGGTACCTCGTCGATCTCTACGGGCTTGCGCGGCAACGGCTTGCAGCGGCAGGTGTCGCCGCAGTCTATGGCGGCGAATTCTGCACCGCGAGCGAGGGGCGTTTTTTTTCCTTCCGTCGGGACCGGACCACCGGCAGAATGGCGAGCCTCATCTGGCTGGAGGAAGACTAGAGTATGGCGACGATTGCGTGGATCTCTGCGGCGACCATCGCGGGTGGCGTGATCAGCATTGCAATCGCCGCGTTGTTTGCTCTCTCCGCGCCCGCAAGCTGGGTCCCTGCGCTGGTGAGCTTTGCGATCGGTACTTTGCTCGGTGCGGTATTCCTAGAGATCCTGCCGCATGCGATCGGCAGCGCGGGCAACCTTCAAGCGCTGTTTGCCACGGTGCTCGCCGGGATCCTGGGGTTCTTCGTTCTGGAGAAGCTCGTGCTGTGGCGCCACTGCCATATCGAAGACTGCGAGGCCCACGACCATCACGCCGACCCGAGCGACCGCGGCCGCAGCGGACTCATGATCATCATCGGCGACGGTTTTCACAACTTCGTCGACGGCATCCTGATTGCCGCGGCGTTTCTGCAGAGCACCGAGCTGGGTGTGGTCACCGCGGCGGCGATCATCGCGCACGAAATCCCGCAGGAAATCGGCGACTTCGTCATTCTTCTGCACTCCGGGTACAGCAAGACCGTGGCGTTGGCGCTCAATCTGCTGTCGAGCCTTGCCATGCTGATCGGGGCGCTCCTCGCGTACTTCACGCTGCAAGCGGCGCAGGAATGGATCGGTACCGTGCTTGCACTTGCCGCTGCGAGCATGATCTACGTGGCGGTAGCCGATCTCATCCCCGGGCTGCACAGGCGTCCGGAACTCCACGCCACGGCGCAGCAGGTAGCGCTCATCGCGCTGGGGGTTGCGTTGATCTGGCTCGTCGGCGACGTGGTGAGGGGGGTCTAGCTCACACCATCGCCGAGCCGCCGTCGACCACCAGAGTCTGTCCGGTCATGAACGCGCAGTCGTCGCCCGCGAGAAAGCTCACCGCGCCCACGAGGTCCTCCGGGCGCTCTTCGCGCTGGATGGCGCGGCTGCGGATGCTCTCGGCGTGGTTGCGCAGGTGCTCCGGTCGGCCTGCGGTCCCGTCCGACACGGTCAGGCCCGGCGCTATGGCGTTCACGGTGATGCCGTCTTTGCCCAGCTCGCGGGCGAGGCCGCGCGTCATGGCGATCACCGCGCCCTTGCTCGCGATGTAATGCAGAAAGTAAGGCACGCCCTTGAGCGGCGCACCGGAGGCGAGATTGATGATGCGGCCGCTCCTTTGTCTGCGCATGTGGGGCGTGACGGCTCTGCAGCACAGCGCGACACCCAGCACGTTGATCTCGAGAAGGCGTCTCCATTCGTCCGCGGGAATCTCCTCGAAGGGTCCGATCTTCACCGCGGCGAACATCGCCGCACAGTTGACCAGGATATCGATGCGCCCGAAAGCCTTTATCGTCTCCGAGGCCATGGAAGCGGTGTCGGATTCCGAGGACACGTCGACCCTGAGCCCGAGCGAGCGCGTGCCGGACTTCGCGAGCTCCGCAGCCGCGACGTCGTACTGCGCGATATCGGCGATGACGACGCTCGCGCCGTCGGCGGCGAGCCGCGCCGCCATCGCCTTGCCGATCCCTCTTCCTGCTCCGGTCACGATTGCGGTTCTGCCTTTCAGTTTCATGAGCGATCTCCTCTCGGCCGATGGTATTGACGGCCGACGGACGTGTCAAAACACTTTTTGTCGGTTCGGGAGCGACCTGCTAGCATGCGCCGGTGCGGCGGAACGGGATTCAGTCGAGCATTCTCGTGGCGGGCATGCTGGCGCTTGCCGAAGTCGGCTGCGCACAGGATGTTCCGGAAGAAACGAGCGCCAAATTCCAGGCGACCTATGTCTGGCAGCGAAAATACCCTTTCGGTGCACCGTATTCCGGCTCCCACTCCCTTTCCCCCGATCGCGAGAAGAGCTATTCGCTCACCGCAACCGCAGCGCTGGGCACAAGGACTTGGAGGGGAGGCGAGCTTTATTTCGACCCCGAGGTCACGCAAGGCGTGCCCCTTTCCGGGTTGACCGGACTCGGCGGATTCACGAACGGAGAGATCGCCCGCACTTCCGGCCCGAGCGCTACTTTCTACCGGGCGCGGCTGTTTGCGCGCCAGACCTGGGGTTCCGGCGGCGGTGTCGAAAAACTGGAGCCCGATGCCAATCAGCTTGCCGGCAGTGCCGATCGGCACCGCCTGGTCCTGACCGTCGGAAATCTTTCGGTGCTGGATATCTTCGATGACAACGCTTTCAGCCACGACCCGCGAACTCAGTTCCTCAACTGGTCGCTGATGACGCACGGCGCCTACGACTACGCCGCCGACGCGCGCGGTTACTCCTGGGGATTGGCGCTCGAATATTTTTACGATGACTGGAGGCTGCGGGCCGGCCGCTTCATCCAGCCGAAGGAGCCGAACCAGCTCGCGCTGGATTCCAGGGTCTTCAAGCACTACGGCGACCAGATCGAGATCGAGCGCGCATACGCTTTGGCCGAGCGACCGGGGAAGCTGCGTTTTCTCACCTTCCGCAATGTCGCGAGGATGGGGCGCTATCAGGACGCTCTGGATCTCGCTGCTCGAACGGGTGGGGCGCCCGACATCAACGCCGTGCGCACGGTCGAGCGTGTCAAGCGCGGGTTCGGCTTCAACTTCGAGCAGGAAATTTCATCGAGGGTGGGCCTGTTCGGGCGAGCGAGCTGGGCCGACGGCCAGACCGAGACTTACGCTTTCACGGAAATCGATCGATCGCTCTCGGGAGGCGCGTCGGTGAAAGGCGGGACATTCGGTCGACCTCAGGACACTTTCGGAGTCGCATTTGTGCGCAACGCCCTTTCGGCGGCGCACCGTAATTACCTCGCTGCGGGAGGGCTCGGGTTCTTCCTGGGCGACGGCGCCCTGAGGTATCGACCGGAAAACATCCTCGAAGCCTATTACAGCCTCAATGTCGCAAAAGACACCTCGTTCTCTGTCGATTTCCAGCGGATTTCAAATCCCGGCTACAACGCCGATCGCGGTCCTGCGACCGTCATCTCGGCACGTCTGCACTACGGGTTTTGAGGCAGCCCGCGCCCTGAGCGCACCGAAGATCACGCAAGCTCCGGGTCGATCGCGGCGAACAACCTGGTCTCGCCCCCTGAATGCCGGATCCACCACAGCGCCCCCTTGCCGATGTCCCAGTCGGCTGCCGCCCCCGAGAGCAGGAGCGCCGCGACGCGACCCAATGTCGGTTGGTGTCCGACGATCAGCGTCGCCTGCGAGCTTGCGGGCCAACCGACTGCCGAGATAACATCGTCGGCGACCGCGTCGGTGCCCACCGCGGGCGACATCACGAACGCCACGCCGAGTGCTTGGGCGGTCTGCTGCGCGCGTGCGGCGGGGCTGACCAGAACTTCGCAATTTCCCGGCAAGCGTGGTTTCAGCCAGGCGGCGACTCGTAGCGCCTGCTCCCGGCCGTGTTCGGTCAGCTTTCGCGCGGAATCGGGGCTGCCGTCCTCGGCTTCGGCGTGTCGCCAGAGAATCAATTCCATAGTCGCGCCTTCTGAAGTCCCCGCCGATCGAGCTTACGCGACCGGACAGTGGAGTATTATCCCGAAACGCTCTCGTCTGGGAAGCGCGACACCTGTCACAGGAGACGAACGATGGCCAAGGCTGACGGAATCTACAGAATCACTGAAGTGATCGGAACGAGCGAGATCTCGTGGGAGGACGCCGCGAAGCGGGCGGTCCAAGCGGCATCCAAGACCTTGCGCGACCTTCGCATCGCGGAGGTCGTAAAGCAGGACCTGAAGGTCGAGGACGGCAAGGTCGTGGCCTACCGGACGCGGGTAATGCTGTCGTTCAAGTATCAGAAATAGATCTTCTGAACTTCAGTCTCAAACCCATGATTTCTCCCTTTTCCCGGCGGACTGAGACGCGCGAAAGCAGGACTCCGTCATTATAGACAGATGGCGCTGCGCTCTGAACCCTAGCCCTTCACGCCGGACTTGTGCGGGCAATTCGGCTTGGTGCAGTCGGCGTACAGCTGCAGCGAATGCTCGCGAATTGCAAAGCCGCGCTCCGTGGCGACCCGGACCTGGCGCTTCTCGATTTCCGCGTCATAAAACTCCTCGACGCGCCCGCACTGCATGCACACGAGATGATCGTGATGGCTGCCCTCATTCAGCTCGAACACCGCCTTGCCGGACTCGAAATGATGGCGCTGGAGGATGCCGGCCTGTTCGAACTGGGTGAGGACGCGGTAGACCGTGGCAAGCCCGATGTCCAATCCCTCGTTCATGAGAATCCGATAGACGTCCTCGGCCGACAAGTGGCGCACCTTGCTGTTTTCGAAAAGCTTCAAGATTCGCAGCCGCGGGCCCGTGGCCTTCAGGCCGCTGGTCTTCAAGTCGTGGACGTTGGTCACGGAGGATCACCTCGGGGAGGATGCCCGTTTCCGCTATGATATAGCGTTTTGTTGCCGCGGAAACACCGGATCGTGCGAGTGCTGATTTTAGCGTTACCGTTTCTCACTGCGGCGTGCGATCTTGCGCCAAGCCTCACACCTTACCGGATGGAAATCCAGCAAGGGAATTACATCACCCAGGAAATGGTCGCACAGCTCAGGCCCGGCCTGACCCGAGATCAGGTGCGGTTTGTTCTGGGCACGCCCCTGGTTAGTGACATCTTTCACGAAGAACGCTGGGATTACGTTTTCCTGCGCCAACGCGCCAACAGCCGTGAGATCGAGTATCGCCGCATGGCGGTGTTTTTCGAGGACGGAAAGTTGAAGCGCGTCGAGGGAGATATCGTGGCCGCCGCGGTTCCCGGAAAGCCCGAGCAGTGAAGCTGGTCATCGCCGGCGCGGGAGGCCGCATGGGGCGTACTTTGATCGAGATTGCGCTCACATCGGGGGATCTCAAGCTCGCGGCGGCGGTGGAGGTTCCCGGAAGCCCCGTCATCGGCAAGGATGCCGGAGAACTGGTCGGACACCCTTGCGGCGTGAAGGTCACCTCCAACTTCGCCGACGGAGTTGCGAAAGGCGACTGCCTGATCGATTTTACCCGGCCTGAAGCTACGCTCGCGCACCTGGAACAGTGCCTGAAGAAGGGTGTGCGCATGGTGATCGGAACGACCGGTTTTTCGGCGGAGCAAGATGAACGTATCGCGGCGGCGGCGGGAAAGATCGCGATCGTAAAGGCGCCGAACATGTCGGCAGGCGTGAACGTCGCGTTCAGCCTTGTCGGGACGGCCGCGCGCACGCTCGGTGACGCTTACGACGTGGAGATCCTCGAAGCACACCATCGACACAAGATCGATGCGCCTTCGGGCACGGCGCTCAAGTTCGGCGAAGTGATCGCCCGCGCCCTTGGCAGAGACCTCGCGCGCACTGCGGTGCACGGACGCAAAGGAGAGGTCGGTGAGCGCGATCCCAAGGCGATCGGGTTTCACTCCGTTCGCGGGGGTGATATCGTCGGTGAGCATACCGTGATGTTCGCCGGAGAGGGCGAGCGCGTTGAAATCACCGTTCGCTCGGGCAGCCGCGCCACCTACGCCCTCGGGGCGCTTCGAGCCGCGCGCTTCCTCAAGGACAAGGAGCGTGGGCTGTACGACATGCAGGACGTACTGGGGCTGCGGTAGGCCGGACCTCAACTACCCTGCTTCAGCGCCCGCAGGGCCTGCTGCGTCCATACGTCGTCGATCGCCTCGAGCAGCTCATCGGCGCTTTTGCTACGGTCGCGCGGATCCACGGCAATCATCTGCTCGAGCAGTCCCTGATACTCGGCGAACGCGTCCGGGAGCTTCGGCCGCGGTGCGCTGACGTGCAGCGCGATCAATCCCGACACCGATTCGGCTTCGAACGGACGTTGGCGCGTCAACATCTCGTGAAAAATGATTCCAAGGGAGTAAATATCGGACTGCCCCGTCGCGGGGCTGCCTTCGATCTGCTCGGGTGAAATGTAATAGGGAGTGCCGTAGAGCTCGCCTTGCCGGGTGCGACCCTTGTCCTCTCCGAGCCGCTTTGCGATGCCGAAATCGGCGAGGACGATGCTGCCGTCGGCGCGCATCATGAGATTGCCGGGCTTGATATCGCGGTGGATGATGCCGCGGTTGTGAATCTCGCGCAGCGCGCTCGCGGCCTGTGCAAGCAGCGACAAGGCCTGCCGCCCGGTCAAGCCCTGGGGGATGACTTCGGCGAGGTTGCCGTTGGGAAAATACTCCATCGCGATGTATGCGTGGCGATCGCCGAAGCCGCGATCATAGATCTTGACCACGTTCGGGTGATCGATCGACGAGATGATGTCGAACTCCTGCACAAAACGCTGCAGCAGGATCTCGTCCAGGCCGGCCGTGGCGTTGAGGATCTTAAGGACGACCTGCCGCTTGTCGCTTTCCCGCTCGGCGAGGTAGACGATCGAAGAGCCGCCACGGCCGATCTTTGACACGACGCGGTAGCCCCGGACTGTCAGGCGCTGTTCGCCGATTTCGCCGGTCATGATGCTCAAAGTGATGCCCAGGGCGGCCTTTGCCGCATCGGCGGCGACCCGGGCATTGGCCGCGAGCGCCTGACGCATGTCCTCCGGGATCTGAACGGAAGCGTGGTCGGCATCGCCGGCCGCAATGCCGATGATTTCGAACGCTTCGGTAGGCATGCTGCGTCCGCGCAGCTGCACTTTGCGGCGCGAGCCGACGACGATCGCCGAGCCGGCGGCGTTGACGGTCGCTTCGCTTGCGACTACCGCCCAGCCGAGCTCCTTGGTATGGCCTTCCAGGCGCGAGGCGATGTTCACGGTGTCGCCGATCACCGTAAGCTCTCCGCGGCCCGGCGTGCCGACGTGACACAGCAGCACTTCGCCGCTGTGCATGCCCACGCCTATGGAAAATTCGGGCAGGTCTTTGGAGGGATGGTGCTGCCTGACCCACTCGCGGAATTCGAGCGCGGCAAGTTGCATGGCGAGACCGGCGCGCACCGCCCGGTGTGCGTGGGACCCGCCTTTTTCGTTCTGGCGGGCCTCAAACAGGGCCATGACGCCGTCGCCGATGAATTTCATGACGACACCGCCGCAGCGGATGATCGGCGCGCAGGCAGTCCCGAGATACGCATTGAGCAGCTCGGCGATCTCATCGCTGGTGAGCCGCTCCGAATACGTCGTGAAGTTGCGGATGTCCGAGAACAGCACCGAAGCCTCGGTGATCTTGCCGGTGAGGCTGCCGGGATCGGTGTCCTCCAGCGCCGCGGTGCCGTCGCCGCCGGAGATTTTTTCCCGGAACTTTTGCGTGAGGCGGTCCTGCTGCGGCACCAGCCTCGCTGCCAGCGCCTGGGTCAGGCTTTCAAGTTTCTTCAGCCGGCTGTTCACCGCTTCCATCAGCTCGTTTCGGGTGAACGGTTTCGGGAGATAGTCGTCGGCGCCGAGGTTCATGCCGCGGCGCGTGCTGGAGCGGTCATCGAGGGCCGTGAGGAAGATGAACGGAATTTCGGCAAACCGCGGCTCGGCTCGCAAGGCCTCGAGCACGGCGAATCCATCCATCTCCGGCATCATCACGTCACACAGGATGAGATCCGGCGGATCGCTGCGCGCCAGCTCCAGGCCGACACGGCCGTTTTCCGCTCCGGTCGCAGCGTAACGTTCGACCTTCAACATCAGCATGATGTTGTTGCGGATGCTGGGCTCGTCCTCGATGACGAGGACTTTCTTTTTGGCTTCGTCGGCCATCAGTTCACCCCGACCGGCTGTTTGGCCGGCCGCAGGGGGAGCATCACGGTAAACCGGGTTCCGGATCCGACGGCGCTCGAAAGGCTGATTTCGCCACCGTGAAGCTCCACCGCTTTCTTCACGATCGCAAGACCCAGGCCCGTACCGGGACGGTTTTCGACGTTCGAAGCGCGATGAAAGCTCTCGAACATTCGCGGCTGGTCCTCCAGAGGTATCCCGATTCCACGATCCCGGATCTCGATCGCGGCCTGCTCCCCGCGCCGGGCAAGAGAGAACGTTACTTCGCTGCCCGGAGGAGAATATTTCACCGCGTTCGAGAGGAGGTTGTTCAGGATATGCCGCAGCAGCCTCTCGTCCATGTGCGCCTCGAGGCGGTCGAAGCGGTCGTCCAGGGTGATGATGTGCTGGCTGCCTTGCGCGATGCGAAACTCCGACACGACCCTGCGGCAGAGCTCGCGCAGATTGGTCGGGCCGAGGTTCAGCTTGAGCACGCCCGACTCGGCGCGGCCCAAGGTGAGCACGTCGTCGATCATCTCTTTCATGCGTTTTGCACTGCTCTGGATGGTCTGCAGGAGGTTGACCTTCTCGGCCGGGCTCAGGCTCTCGGAGTAATGCTCGAGCAGCTCGGCCGATGACAGCATGGTTGCGAGCGGCGTGCGGAACTCGTGCGAAGCGGTCGAGACGAATTTGGACTTCATCTCGGAGAGTTCCTTTTCGCGCTGTACCGCGGCCAGCAGCTCGCCTTCCGCTCGCTTGCGATCGTCGATATCGACGTTGACGCCGGTCATGCGCAGCGCCCGGCCGCCCGCGTCGCGCTCGACCACCCTTCCACGGCTCAGGCTCCACACCCAGCCTCCGGCAAGAGTCCGGACGCGGTGCTCGGCCACATACTCGGACTCCGCGCCGTCCAGGCAATTGCTCAGGGTCTGCTTTACCTTCGGAAGATCATCGGGATGCACCATTTGCGCCAGTTCGTCCAGGCTCAGGGCGCTGGTTTCCTTGCCCACCCTCAGGATGATCGCCCAGCTGCCGCCCAAGAGAACGTCGGTCCTGCGCGCGTCCCAGTCCCAGCTGAGAATATTGGCCGCCTGCAGCGCGAGGTCGAGGCGCTCCTTGGCGTCTTTGACCTGCTCGAGCAAGCGTTCGTTTTCCTGACCAAAGCGAAGCGTTTCGATGAGCGCCCGGTTGGCCGAAATATACAGCGCCAGAAGCACCGCCGTGAACACCAGAATCAGGATCCCGGCGGAAGTGTTGAACGCGCCACCCTGCCCGAACAACAAGCCGATCAAGGGCGCGAGAATCGGCACGATCAGGCAGGCGAACGACTTGGGGCTGGGAGCGAGCGCCGGGGGCAACCCCATCGCGACGCTGCCGATGAGGAAAGGGAGGAGAATTTCGTGAAACTGGCCGTGCTCCGGATAGAGCAGCATCACCGTCAGGCCCCAGGCGGTGCCGACCGCCGCGCTCGTGAGGCAGAAAAAACCCTCCCAGCGCGCCGCGGCTTCCGGCCTGGGCTGGCGCAGGCGGTAGGCACGCTTGAGGACGATGCGCACGAGGCTCGCCAGCACCAGCCAGATCAGCCAGGCGAAGAGCAGCTTGTCGCTGATGTAGCCCCAAAGGGCAAATGCCGCGATGGCCGAAGTGAGAAGTATGGCGGGGATGTCGTTTCCCGACAGCCGGTAAAGGAGCGACACTCGCTGCGGCAGGAATTCAGCCGAGGACAAGGCACCGAGGGAGGCGCGCGGCGTGGTCACGTTTTCGTTTCTAGCGAGTCGTGAAGAGCGAATCGTTGATTCTGGCACGGTTTAGCCAGCGGCGCCGTTTCGTGAGCAAGAAGTGGTCCCACCAGCCGAAAGTTTGATGGGGCAGGAGGAATCACGGTATACTTTCGCGGTTCGTTGCAGAGCGGGACCGGCGCGAGCCGGTCCCGCTCTGCACGTCTGGCCCACAAATGAGCCCGCTGCCGTGCCCGTCGCCCCGCCCGCCCTGCTTGCATTAGCTGACGGCACTGTTTTTCGGGGCACGTCGGCCGGGGCGGCCGGTCTTGCCTCGGGGGAGGTGGTTTTCAATACCGCCATTACCGGATATCAGGAGATCCTCACCGATCCGTCGTATTGCCGCCAAATCATCACGCTGACCCATCCGCACATCGGCAATACCGGGACCAACCGGGAGGACATGGAGTCAGGAAAGGTGTTTGCGGCGGGGCTGGTGGTTCGGGACCTATCCCCCGCGGCCTCGAGTTGGCGGGCCGAAGGAGGGCTCCGCGAATTTCTCGCGGCGAACAAGGTGGTCGCCATCGCAGGTATCGATACGAGGCGGCTCACCCGCATCCTGCGCGAAAAAGGTGCCCAGAATGGCGCCTTGCTCGCGGGTTCCGACGACGAGAATCAGGCGCTGGAAGCCGCGCGAGCCTTTCCCGGGCTTGCGGGAATGGATTTGGCCAAGGTCGTGACGACCGCCAAGCCTTACGAATGGTCGTTGGGGGGGTGGCGGACGGGCGGCGGGTTCGGCAAGGGCGCCGATGCGCGCTTTGAGGTTGTCGCGTACGACTACGGCGTAAAGCACAACATACTGCGCTTGCTGGTCGAGCGCGGCTGTCGGGTCACGGTCCTTCCCGCGCAGACGCCGGCAGCGGAAGCCCTCGCGCTCAAGCCCGACGGGGTGTTTTTGTCGAACGGTCCGGGCGATCCCGAGCCCTGCGATTACGCCATCCGCGCGATCCGCGAAATCATCGGCACCGGGCTTCCGACCTTCGGGATCTGCCTCGGCCACCAGCTCATGGGGCTCGCCTCCGGCGCGAAGACCGTGAAGATGAAATTCGGGCATCACGGGGCCAACCACCCGGTGAAGGACCTGGACAGCGGAACGGTCGTCATTACCAGCCAGAACCACGGCTTCGCAGTCGACCCGGACACGCTCCCGGCGAACCTCAAGGCCACCCATATTTCGCTCTTCGACGGCAGCTTGCAGGGCTTCGCACACACCGATCGGCCGGCGTTCTGCTTCCAGGGGCATCCCGAAGCGAGCCCCGGGCCGCACGACATCGGGTATCTCTTCGATCGCTTCGCAAGGATGATGGAGGAGCGCCGGCGTGCCTAAGCGCACCGACATCAGGAGCGTGCTCATCATCGGGGCAGGGCCGATCGTCATCGGCCAGGCCTGCGAGTTCGATTATTCCGGCGCGCAGGCCTGCAAGGCGCTGCGCGCCGAAGGCTACAAGGTGATCCTGGTGAATTCCAATCCGGCGACCATCATGACCGACCCGGAGATGGCCGATGTCACCTACATCGAGCCGGTGAACTGGCAGATGCTCGAGGCCATCATCGCCCGCGAGCGACCCGATACGCTGCTGCCGACCATGGGCGGCCAGACGGGGCTCAATTGCGCGCTGGACCTGGTTCGGCACGGCGTTCTGCGGAAGTACGGGGTCGAGATGATCGGCGCGAGCAGCGAGGCGATCGACAAAGCCGAGGACCGCGAGAAATTCAAGCAGGCCATGGCGAGGATAGGGCTTACTTGCCCGCGCTCGACGCTCGCGCACTCGCTGGAAGAGGCACTGCAGGTTCAGGCTGCGATCGGTTTTCCGGCCGTGATCCGGCCTTCGTTCACCCTCGGCGGGTCGGGCGGCGGCATCGCCTACAACCGCGAAGAATTCGTCGCCATCTGCGAGCGTGGACTGGAAGCTTCGCCCACGCACGAGCTCTTGATCGAGGAGTCGGTGCTCGGCTGGAAGGAATTCGAGATGGAGGTCGTGCGCGACCGAAAGGACAACTGCATCATCGTCTGCTCGATCGAAAACGTCGACCCGATGGGGGTGCATACGGGCGATTCCATCACCGTGGCGCCCGCGCAGACCCTGACGGACAAGGAATATCAGATCATGCGCGACGCGGCGATCGCCGTGCTGCGGGAGATCGGCGTCGACACCGGCGGCTCAAACGTGCAATTCGCCGTCAATCCGAAAGACGGGCGCATGCTCGTGATCGAGATGAACCCGCGCGTCTCGCGCTCCTCCGCTCTCGCGTCCAAGGCGACCGGCTTCCCGATAGCCAAGGTGGCGGCCAAGCTCGCGGTCGGCTACACCCTCGACGAGCTGAGGAACGAGATCACGGGCGGCGCGACGCCCGCCTCGTTCGAACCGAGCATCGATTACATCGTCACCAAGGTCCCGCGCTTCGCGTTCGAGAAATTCCCCCAGGCGAACGACAGGCTGACGACGCAGATGAAATCGGTGGGCGAAGTCATGGCCATCGGCCGCACCTTCCAGGAGTCATTCCAGAAGGCGCTGCGGGGGCTCGAGGTGGGCGTCGACGGGCTCAATCAAAAGACGACCGACCGCGAGAAGCTCGAGAAGGAACTCGGTGAACCGGGGCCGGAACGCATCTGGTACGTCGGCGACGCCTTCGAGAACGGATTCACGCTGGAGGAGGTGCACCAGCTCACGCATATCGATCCCTGGTTTCTCGCGCAGATCAAGGAGATCGTCGACCTTGAGATGGATCTCGACGACAGGCGGCTCGAGGAGCTGGATCCGCAAACGCTGCGCATGCTCAAGCGCAAGGGGTTTTCCGACAGAAGGCTTGCGTACCTGTTCAATGCGAGCGAAGGGGAGGTTCGGACCGCGAGGCATCGCTTCGGAATCCGCCCGGTCTACAAACGCGTCGATACCTGCGCGGCGGAGTTCGCGACGCGGACCGCGTACATGTACTCGACTTACGAGGAGGAATGCGAGGCCTTGCCCACTCAGCGGAAAAAGGTGATCGTGCTGGGGGGGGGGCCGAATCGCATCGGACAGGGCATCGAATTCGATTACTGCTGCGTTCACGCGGCGCTCGCACTGCGCGAAGACGGATTCGAGACGATCATGGTCAACTGCAACCCGGAAACGGTCTCGACCGATTACGATACCTCCGACCGCCTCTATTTCGAACCGCTTACGCTCGAGGACGTGCTCGAGATCGTCGACAAGGAAAAACCTTACGGAGTGATCGTCCAGTTCGGCGGGCAGACCCCTTTGAAGCTTGCCCGGGACTTGGAGGCAAACGGCGTGCCGATCATCGGCACGACACCGGACATGATCGACATGGCGGAAGACCGCGAGCGCTTCCAGCAGCTCATCGACCGCCTCGGCTTGAGGCAGCCGCCCAATCGCGCGGCCCGCACGGAATCCGACGCGCTGCGCCTCGCAGGGGAAATCGGCTATCCGCTGGTGGTGCGACCGAGCTATGTGCTGGGCGGACGCGCGATGGAGATCGTGCACGAGCAGAAGGACCTCGAGCGCTACATGCGCGAGGCCGTCAAAGTCTCGAACGACTCGCCGGTGCTGCTCGACCGGTTCCTGAGCGACGCCAAGGAGGTGGACGTGGACGCCGCCAGCGACGGCGAGCACGTGCTGATCGGCGGGGTGATGGAGCACATCGAACAGGCGGGAGTGCACTCCGGCGACTCGGCGTGCTCCCTGCCTCCGCATTCTCTGAGCGCCCGCATCGAGCGGGATCTGCGCCGGCAGACCGTTCAGCTCGCTCACGCGCTGAAGGTGGTCGGCCTGATGAATGTGCAATTCGCGATTCAACGGGACGTCATATACGTGCTCGAGGTCAACCCCCGCGCCTCGCGCACGGTGCCTTTCGTCGGCAAGGCCACCGGCGTTCCGCTTGCAAAAATTGCGGTGCGCTGCATGGTGGGAAAGACCCTCGCGCAGCAGGGTGCGCGCGCAGAGGTGGTTCCAGGCTATTTTTCGGTGAAGGAAGCCGTGTTTCCGTTCGTCAAGTTTCCGGGCGTCGATACCATTCTCGGTCCCGAGATGAAATCGACCGGGGAGGTGATGGGCGTGGGGAAGAGTTTCGGGGAGGCTTTCGTCAAATCGCAGCTCGCCGCGGGTGCGAAGCTCCCCGAGACCGGCGCAGCGTTCATCAGCGTACGCGACGGCGACAAGCTGGCGGTGGTGCACGTCGCGCGGGAACTCCTCGCGCTCGGGTTTCGGCTGCTTGCGACGCGAGGGACGGCCGGGGTGCTGGCCGCGCACGGCATTGCCGTGACCGTCGTCAACAAGGTGGTCGAAGGCCGGCCGCACATCGTCGACATGATCAAGAACGGCGAAGTGAGCCTCGTCGTGAGTACGGTGGAGGAAACGCGCACCGCCGTCGCGGATTCGCGCTCGATCCGCACAAGCACGGTGCAGCGGCGGGTGACTTATTACACCACGGTGGCGGGCGCCCGGGCGGCCTGCGAGGGCATGCGGCACATGAAGTCCCTGGTGCCGTACTCTCTTCAAGAGCTGCACTCCAGCCTGCGCCGGAGCGGGCCTATTGCAAAATGGCTCGAAAAGTGGTCACATTAGATCACCTTCCGCGAATTCTTCTGTTCTGAATAACCGATGCCGCAGCCTGGCGCTCTTGGGCGCCGCGGCGGCTTTTTCTTGATACGGCGATGAGCACGATTCCGTTGACCACGACCGGGGCCGAGCTGCTGCGACAGGAGCTGCACCGTCTGAAAACGGTGGAACGGCCGAACGCGACAACGGCGATCGCCGAGGCGCGGACTCACGGCGATCTTTCGGAGAACGCCGAATACGACGCCGCCAAAGAGCGTCAGAGCTTCATCGAGGGCAGGATCAAGGAGATCGAGACCAAGCTCGCCAACGCGCAGGTCATCGATCCGAAGGGGGTCGACGCCGAGGGGCGGTGCGTGTTCGGCGCCACCGTCGATCTCGAGGAATTGAAGGACGGCGAGTCGGTGACCTACCAGATCGTCGGAGACGACGAAGCCGACATCAAGAAAGGCAAGATCTCGATCAGCTCGCCGATAGCGAGGGCGCTCATCGGCAAATACGCGGGGGACCGGGTCGAGGTGCAGACGCCCGGCGGAGTGCGCAAGTACGACGTGCTCGAAGTGCGCTACGAGTAGTTTATTGCGAAGCTGAGGTGCGTCACCTTCGGCGCGCAGTTAGACAGGTTCTGCCCTGATCAACGACTCACTTGATGACCACTTCACGAAACATCACCTTCGGTTGAAGGTGTTTGGAACTAAAGACCGTGAGGATCACTTGCGGCTGTGAAGGCCGCATGTACGCCTCTCTTAGTCTCGCCACGACCTTCCGCTTGAGCCGCGCGCCACGGCGGCATGGTCGCGTGAGACAACTGGCGCGCCGGCGCCAAGCGGTTGTTATGCGGCACTTTCGTCTCCTTCGTGGCGGCGGTCGGCTTAGCGACCCGTGAGTGACAACAACTCCTCGAGATAGCGCTTCCACACGGCAGCGATTGTATGCGTGCCGTGGCCGCGGGTCTCCGGACTCAATGGGATGACAACGGCACGACCCTTCGAGACGCGCTTGATCTCGTGCTCGAGGATGCCGAGTTCGGGCGGATTGATAAGGTCATCCGCCGAATTGACCGCGAGAAGCGGTGCGCGAATCTTCTCCAGGTCAGGCCCGGGATCGTAGTCGTGCGAGGCCTCAATCTGATACAGCATGTCATTGGCATCGGCGGTCTTGAGAGAGGCGGCAATCGAGGAGTCCAGCCCCGCGTCGCTTTTTGCAAAGGTCGGGAGATCCCGCTGCCGAAGCACCGGATTACTCGACATCAGGTAGAGCATTTCTTGAGCAATCCACAAGCTCTGCGGTTGAGTGGAATAATTGCCGCCGCGCCACTGTGGGTCGTGGCGTATGGCGTCGATCACAACACGCCGCCACACGCGATTGCGGCCGGAGATTTGAGTTGGGAGGCTCGCAAGCGGCATGAGGGCGTCCATGAACGTGGGATAGCGTTCACCCCACAGCCACGTATGCATGCCACCCATGGATGTACCCATCACGAGTCGTAGATGGTCAATCCCCAGACCTTCCGTCAGGAGCCGATACTCCGCTTCCACCATGTCAAGGTACCCGTACTTTGGAAACCGGCCGCGCAGCCCGTCACTCGGTTTGCTCGATTGACCGTGCCCGATTCCGTCTGGGAGGACCATGAAATACCGCGCGGCGTCGAGCAATCCACCGGGGCGGAACAGTTCACCGGCAAACTCGGGACGTAGGAACTGGGCGCCGCTCCCACCCGTCCCGTGCATGATGAGCACGGCGTTGCGAACGACTCCCTGTGCGTCGCGTTGAGGTCGGCCAAGCGTTCGGTAGTGCAACCGCAGCTCGGGTAAGCTCTCGCCTGACCTGAACTGGAAGTCTTTGAGGACGAACGTCTCCTCAGTCGCAGCGGGATACTGGGCCTCACTCGTGTGAGCACAAACAACACCAACGAGAACGAAAGGGAGAAGCCTCCTGAACATCATTCCGTTCTCCTTCTTATCGGAGCCTGACCGCATAACGTCGCCGTTCACCCGCCCGAGGAGCGGGGCGAAGCGCCGCTCCCGAGGGTCGGGTGCGACGGCTTGTTATGTGACCCTTCGACGCCCACAGCTTCCCGCAATAGCTGCGAGAGCTTCTGCGCTTGATTCGCAGATAAAACGACAGGAGTCATCTCGAAGGCTAAAGGGTGAGTTACAACGTATTTAAGCCCGATCAGTTTTTCTCCGGACTCTCGGCTCAGAACCTGAAGCTTAAGGAAGCTCTGAACTAGTGGTCACGACACCAAACCTGACGCGCACCTTGACGCGGAAGTCCTTCAAAACGAGCCTCATGGTCGCTTTTGCAATGTCGCAACGAACCCTACAGCTACTTTGCACGGACTACGCCCCTT
>WNFY01002020.1_pt1 | contig 32442 bp, 18 predicted proteins | sample 5400091 | NCBI WGS metagenome assembly WNFY01 (sample SAMN13153364, study PRJNA577476) | soil metagenome | isolation source: 60 cm soil or saprolite under grassland replicate 1 | place: USA:California | collected 2016-06-15 | reverse complement strand
TCCACAGCGGTCACCACCCCTGCGATGGCGCCGCTTTCAGGGGCGGGCGCGTTGGGGCCTGTCTCTTGGGCGCGCGCGGCCTCGAGCGGTAGCAGCGCGCACAACGGTACAAAAAGCGAGAGGCAGAGGCCTCTCGGGCTGACGGCGGTGGGGCGCTTCACATCGATCCTCCAGGTCGACGGAAATCCCGGCTCGAGGTGCGACCGCAAGCGCCGTGCCCTCCCCGTGACGTCGATCACGCGGACCACGTGCGGGCAAGTGATTCTGAGATCACGTCGCGACGAGCCCCGAACTCTTCACTCGGGGCGTTCCCGCGATGCTCGCCTCCAACGGGTGTCGCGCGGCCGCGACGCGCCCGGCGCTCCCGAGGCGGCCGCCCTGCACCCGGGCGACGGCCGACGGGCGTTGCCGCAAGGTGCCGAGGCGGCGCAGCTATCGCGCTTGCGCATCATGACCGATCCGGGAAGTTTCCCATTTCGACACCGGACTGAGGATCTCCTCAAGGGGCGGGCGCATGTCTTGCAACACCGGCCGCGAGCGGCCGAGATGACACCGACTGAACGAAGCGAGCAGGAGACAATCGATCGGCGCGAGGCGTTGCGGCGCGCCGCCCTCCTCCTCGGAGCTGCGCTCGCCGCGCCCACGGTGGCGGGCGTGCTGGCCGGCTGCCGGGCGTCGCGCGTGCCCGACGGTGCGTGGGCGCCCCGCGCACTCACGCGAGCCCAGGCGGAACTCGTGGCCGCCATCGCCGAGCACATTCTCCCCGAAACCGACACGCCGGGCGCCCGCGCCGCCGGCGTACACCGCTTCATCGACGCCATGCTGGCGGAGTCTTACCCTCCCGTGGAGCGGAAGCGCTTTCTCGAAGGCTTGGCCGAGGTCGACGCCCGTGCGGGCCGAGCCTCCAGTCGCCCGTTCCTCCAATGCGCGGTCGGGGACCAACGGGCGCTGCTCGAGGTGCTCGATCGCGAGGCGCTCGCCGGCAGTGTCGACCCGCTGGAGCCGCCCTTTTTCCGCACCATGAAGCAGCTGACGCTCGTCGGCTACTACACGTCCGAGATCGGCGCCACGCGCGAGCTGCACCACGCGCCGGTCCCGGGCCGTTACGACGGGTGCGTCCCACTCGCGCAGATCGGCCGGACGTGGGCGGTGTGAGCCGCGACGATCCGTACGACGCCATCGTCGTCGGCTCCGGCATTACGGGTGGCTGGGCCGCCAAGGAGCTGTGCGAGAAGGGGCTCAAGACGCTCGTGCTCGAGCGCGGCCGCCAGGTGGAGCACGGCAAGGACTACGTCACGGAGTGGCTGCAGCCCTGGCAGCTGGCGCACCGCGGCCAGGGAGAGCAGGAGGTGTACGAGCGCGACTACCCCATCCAGAGCAAGAACTACGCGTTCGGCGAGACCACCCGCCACTTCTTCGTCAACGATCGGGAGCATCCCTACATCACGCCCGACGATCAGCCGTTCCGCTGGATCCGGGGCTACCAGCTGGGCGGGCGCAGCCTGATCTGGGGCCGGCTGTGCTGGCGCTGGAGCGACCTCGACTTCGCCGCCAACCTGCGCGACGGCCACGGCGTCGACTGGCCGATCCGCTACAAGGACCTCGCGCCGTGGTATGCTCACGTCGAGCGGTTCGTCGGCGTGAGCGGCGAGCGGCTGGGTCTCCCGCATCTGCCGGACGGCGAGTTCCTGCCGCCCTGGGAGCTGAACTGCGCCGAGCAGGTCGTGCGGCGGGGGATCGAGCGCGCGTTCCCCGGGCGTCACATGACCATCACGCGGGTCGCGAACCTGACCGAGCCGCACAACGGCCGCGGGCGCTGCCAGGCGCGCAACCAGTGCGCCCGCGGCTGCAGCTACGGCGGGTACTTCTCGAGCCTGAGCGCGACGCTCCCGGCGGCGCAGCAGACCGGAAAACTGACCGTCGTCACCGACGCGATCGTACACAGCGTGATCTACGACGAGCGCAAGGACCGGGCAGTAGGCGTGCGCGTGGTCGACCGCAATACCAAGCAGACGCGCGAGTACGCCGGACGGCTGATCTTTCTCTGCGCCTCGACCCTCGGCACAGCCCAGATCTTATTGAACTCGAAGACTCCGCGTTTCCCGACCGGGCTCGCCAACTCGAGCGGCGAGGTGGGCCACAACCTGATGGACCACATCTCCAAGGCCGGCGCCACTGGCACCGTGCCGGGTCTCGAGGACAAGTACGTGTACGGCCGCCGGCCGACCGGCACGTACATCCCGCGCTTCCGCAATTTGGGAGGACGCGGAGAAGCGAAGGTGGGTTTCCTCCGGGGATATGGGATCCAGGGCGGAGCGGGACGCGACGGCTGGATGCGCGGCGCCACGCTCGCCGGACTGGGGGCGGAGTTGAAACGGCAGCTGCGGGAGCCCGGGCCGTGGCAGATCACGCTGCAGGGCTACGGCGAGTGTCTCCCGCGGCGCGAGAACTACGTCGACCTCGACCCCGCGCGCACGGACCAGTGGGGCATCCCGCTCTTGCGCGTGCACTGCGCCTGGAGCGAGAACGAGCGCGCCATCCGCGAAGACGTGAAGACCCAGGCGGCCGAGATGCTCGAGGCCGCAGGGTGCAAGGACGTCGAGACGTACGACCACGACGGTCCGCCCGGGTTCAGCGTGCACGAGATGGGCACGGCGCGCATGGGCCGGGACGCCAAGACCTCCGTGCTCAACGCCTACAACCAGACGCACGACGTGCCCAACCTCTTTGTCACGGACGGCGCGTGTATGGCGAGCTCGTCCTGTGTGAACCCGTCGCTCACTTATATGGCCCTCACCGCACGGGCCGTGGACCACGCGGTGAGCGAGCTCAAGCGCCGCAACCTGTGAGCGGGTCCGCGCGCGCCGCGCAGGCGCGGGTGGTTGCAACCTCGTTCCTGGCGCTGTTCGCGATCGTCGGGATCGCGCTGTACGGCCTGCCGTTCTTCTATGACTCCATGGTGCGCGACTTCGGATGGTCGCGTGCGCAGGTCACCTCGGGAAACGCCATCTCGAAGCTGCTCGTCGGGCCGCTGTTCGGCTTCTTCGCCGGCTGGATGGTGGACCGATTCGGCCCGCGGCGCCTGATGGTGGCGGGGATCCTGATGGCGGGTGTCGCGCTCGTGGGGCTCGGCGCGATCCACACGCTGGCGGGCTTCTACTTCTTCTACCTCTTCAACGCGCTGGGGAACATGTGCGGCGGCCCGCTTCCGAACCAGGTGCTCTTGTCCCGGTGGTTCACGGTGGCGCGCGGCCGCGCGATGGGGATCGCGTATTTGGGGATCGGCATCGGAGGCGCGCTGGTGCCGTTCCTCGCGGTGTGGCTCACGCGGGCCGTGGGATGGCAGGGAGCGCTGCAGGCACTCGGGGTCCTGATTGTCATCGCCGCGTTACCGCTGGCGTTGTTCGTACGGGAGTCGCCAGAAACTGCCCCCAGTGCCGTCCCTGCCGCCATTGCCGCCTCTGCCGCCCCTGTATTCCGCGCACCTGCCTTTTATCTCCTGCTCGCGGGCAGCATGTGCTCGATCGCCGCGGTAGGCGGCACCAACCAGCACTTGAAGCTCTTCCTGAGTCTCGATCACGGCTTCACGCAGGCCGGGGCCGCACGCATCGCATCGCTGGTGCTCGCGTCGAGCCTGGTCGGCCGACTGGGGATGGGTTGGCTGGCGGACCGGCTCCCGAAGAAGTACGTGATGCTGCTGATCTATGTGCTGGTCGCGTCGGCGATCCCGCTCTTGTTCCTGGTCGGCAAGCCGGGGGCGATCTACCTCTTTGCCGTGATCTTCGGCATTGGACTGGGTGGGGAATACATGGTCATTCCCCTCATGGCCGCCGAGCTGTTCGGCGTGCGTGTGCTGGGGCGCGCCATGGGCGTCGTCCTGACGGCCGACGGCGTTGCCGAAGCGGTCGCGCCCGTGCTCGTCGGCCGGATGCATGACGTGACGGGAAGCTACGCGACCGGCTTCGTGACGGTGATCGCGTTCGCGCTCGCGGGGGCGGTGGCGATCTCGTTCCTGCCGCGGACTTCACCCCCCGTCCCCGCCGAGTCCTCACCCCCTGTCCCCCTCTCCTTTCAGGAGAGGGGGAACGCGGGGGCAAGGGGGTGAGGTGAAACGCATCGGCGTCATCATGAACGGTGTCACCGGCCGCATGGGGCTGAACCAGCACCTCGTGCGATCGATCCTCGCCATCCGCGAGCAGGGCGGCGTGCCGCTGCCCGACGGCGATCGGCTCGTCCCGGACCCGATCCTCGTCGGTCGCAACGAGGCGAAGCTCCGGGACATCGCAGCCGCGCACGGGCTGACCCGCATCTCGACGGACTTGGACGCCTGCCTCGCGAACCGGGCGGATGAGATTTACTTCGACGCCACGGTGACGAGCCTGCGCGTCGGCCACGTGCGTCGCGCGATCGCGGCGGGGAAGCATGTCTACTGCGAGAAGCCCGTCGCCGCCAGCACCGCCGAGGCACTCGAGCTCGCGAGCTCGGCGAGCCGTCGCGGCGTGAAGCACGGAGTCGTCCCGGACAAGCTGTTCCTTCCGGGCATTCGCAAGCTCAAGCGGCTGGTGGACGACGGCTTCTTCGGCCGCATCCTGAGCGTGCGCGGAGAATTCGGGTACTGGGTGTTCGAGGGCGACGGAGAAGGGGGGCCCGCGCAGCGCCCCTCGTGGAACTATCGCAAGGAGGATGGCGGCGGGATCATCCTCGACATGTTCGCCCACTGGCGCTACCTGCTCGACCACACCTTCGGACCTGTCACCGCCGTGCAGTGCACCGGCGCGACGCATATTGCGGAGCGCGTGGACGAGCAGGACCGGCGCTATGCCGCGACGGCGGACGACGCCGCCTACGCGACGTTCGCGCTTGCGGGCCCCGGCGGCGAGATCCTCGTGCAGTTCAACTCGTCATGGGCGGTGCGCGTGTACCGCGACGACCTGCTGCAGATCCAGGTCGACGGAACGCTCGGGAGCGCGGTCGCGACCTTGCGCGGCTGCAAGATCCAGCGTCGCGTCGACACCCCGCGCGCGGTGTGGAACCCCGATGTGCCCAATCCTGTCGACTACTACGCGTCGTGGCAGGACGTGCCCGATGAAGGACCGTTCGACAACGCGTTCAAGGTGCAGTGGGAGCGGTTTCTGCTGCACGTCGCGACGGACGCGCCGTTCCCCCACGATTTCTGCGAGGGCGCGAAGGGGGTGCAGCTCGCGGAGCTGGCACTGCAGTCGTGGGACGAGCGCCGGTGGGTCGACGTGCCTGACCTCACCCCCTATCCCCCTCTCCGCGTGGGGTCCTCACCCCCTGTCCCCCTCTCCGTTCCGGAGAGGGGGGACGCAGGGGATGGCCCTGGTTCCCCCTCTCCCGAAGGGAGAGGGGGTCAGGGGGTGAGGACCATCGCGGGGCGAGGGGGTCAGGTGAGGACCATCCGCCTCCCCCTGCCCGACGGCACCCTCGCCCCGCACACGATGCACGAGCCGGTGTCGTGGCCCGTGCCCGCAGCGCCCATTCGGAGCCGCGTCGCCTACGCCGCGGCCCATGTCGTGTGCGACCCGCTCGCCGACCGTGATCCGCTCTCGGATGCGCCCCTCGACTGGGAAGCGACGCTCGCCTACCGCTGCCACCTGTGGTCCCTCGGGCTGGCCGTGGCCGAGGCGATGGACACCGCGCAGCGCGGCATGGGACTGGGCTGGCCCGCGGCGCGCGAGCTGATCGGGCGGTCGCTCGCCGCAGCCCGTGCGACGAATGGCACGATCGCGTGCGGCGCGGGCACAGATCAGCTCCCGCCCGCCGACGGGGTCACCCTGGCCGACGTGGAGCGTGCCTACGAGGAGCAGGTCGGCTACGTGGAAGGGCAGGGAGGGGGGGGTGGGGGACGGGTGATCCTGATGGCGAGCCGGGCGCTGGCGCGTGCCGCGCGCGGGCCCGACGACTACGCGCGCGTCTATGGAACCATCCTCCGGCAGGTGAGCCGCCCTGTCATCCTGCACTGGCTCGGCGACATGTTCGACCCCGAGCTCGCCGGCTATTGGGGCACGCGTGACGTGGACGAGGCCATGAACGCCTGCCTCGGCATCATCCGCGAGCACCGTGCGAAGATCGACGGTATCAAGATCTCGCTGCTCGACGCCGAGCGCGAGATCGCGATGCGCCGCTCGCTCCCGGACGGCGTGCGCATGTACACGGGGGATGACTTCAACTACGAGCGGCTGATTATCGGAGACGGGAGCGACGCCCGCGGTCACAGCGACGCGCTGCTCGGCGTCTTCGACGCGATCGCGCCGGCCGCGTCAGCCGCGCTCCAGGCGCTCGACCGGGGTGATGTGCCGGCGTATCACGCCGCGCTCGCCCCTACCGTGCCGCTCGCGCGTCACATATTCCGCACCCCGACGCATGCGTATAAGACCGGCATCGTGTTCCTCGCGTACCTGAACGGCCACCAGCGGCACTTCCGAATGATCGGGGGCGCGGAGAGCTGGCGCTCCGTGCCCCACCTCGCCGAGCTGTTCCGGCTCGCGGACGCGAGCGGCCTGCTCGTGGATCCGGACTGCGCCGCGGAGCGGATGCGGCGCGTGCTGGCGCTCGCGGGGATCGCATGAGCCGCGGTACACTGACCCCGGGCGAACTAACCCCGGGCACAAGCCCGGGGTCCCCGGGGTCCACGGGGTCCCCCGGGTCTCTCCCGATCTCTCGGCTCAGTTTCAATCAGATCACCGCCGAGCGGGCGAGTCTCCGGGAGGTCGTCGAGGCGTGCGCCCGGCACGGCGTGCCCTCCATCGCCGTATGGCGTCACAAGCTCGCGGAAACGGGACTCGATCGGGCGGTGCGCCTGGTGCGCGATGCGGGGCTGCGGGTGTCGAGCGTGTGCCGGGGAGGGATGTTCCCCGCGGCGACGGGCGAAGAACGGGCGGCGCGAATCGAGGACAATCGCCGCGCCGTCGACGAGGCGGCGGCACTCGGCGCCGGTGTGCTCGTGCTGGTGTGCGGCGCGGCCCCGGACCGGGACATCGCTGCCGCGCGTCGCATGGTCGCCGACGGGATCGCCGAGCTCGTCCCCTACGCTCGGGAGCGCGGCGTGCGCCTCGGGATCGAGCCGATGCACCCGGGATTCGCGGCCGAGCGCTCCTGTGTCACGACGCTGCGCGAGGCGCGCCGCCTGGCCGAGCGCTTCGACCTGTCCACCGTCGGCGTGGTGGCCGACGTCTATCACATCTGGTGGGACCCCGAGTTGTACGATCAGCTGGCGCGCGCGGCGGGCCTGCTCGTCGGGTTCCATGTCTCGGACTGGCTCGTCCCCGTGCACGACGTCTTGATGAATCGAGGGATGATGGGCGACGGCGTGATCGAGCTGTGCCGCATGCGCGCCGCCGTCGACCGGGCGGGGTACGCCGGGCCGATCGAGGTCGAGATCTTCAACCAGGCAGTCTGGGACACGCCGCTGGATACCCTGCTGCCGCTCCTGAAGGAGCGCTACCTCTCATGCGTGTAAAGCAGATCCTTCGCGCCTGCGGCGCTCAGGATGACAGGCCTCGTCGCTTCCCAAGGGAGGGAACATGAAGACTCTGGCACTCGGCGCCGCCCTCTGCCTGGCGGCGTCCCCTCTCGCCGCCCAAGCAGCTCGCGTCGACGCCAATGACATCGGCGGTGTGGTCACCGGTCCGGGCGGGCCGGAAGCGGGCGTCTGGGTGATCGCCGAGACCCACGACCTGCCCACGAAGTTCGTCCGCATCGTCGTGACCGACGACCAGGGACGCTACTTGATACCCGACCTTCCCAAGGCGACGTACGCTGTGTGGGTGCGCGGCTACGGCCTGGTCGACTCGCCAAGAACGCCAGCCACGCCAGGGAAGCCGGTCAACCTGACCGCGGTGGTCGCACCCAACCCGCGCGCGGCGGCGCAGTACTATCCCGCCGGCTACTGGTTCTCGTTGATCCACGTGCCGGACAAAAGCGAGTTCGCCGCGGCCACGCCCACCGGCTCCGATGAGACACACAGCGCCCCCGCCGCCCCCGCCGTGAAGAGCCAGGCCGAATGGCTCAGGATCATGAAGTCGGGCGGGTGCTGGGCGTGTCACCAATTGGGCAGCAAGGGAACGCGGGAGATCCCCACGGCACTGGGCTCGTTCCCGTCCTCCGTAGCCGCATGGGACCGCCGCCTACAGTCGGGACAGGCCGGCGGCGCGATGCTCGCCACCGTGAACCAGCTCGGCAGAAACCGCGCGCTCGCGATGTTCGCCGACTGGACCGACCGGATTGCCGCCGGGGAAGTGCCGCCGGCGCCGCCCCGGCCACGCGGCATCGAGCGCAACGTCGTGATCAGCGAGTGGGACTGGGCCGACCCGAAGGCCTATCTCCACGACGAGGTCTCGACCGACCGACGCAATCCCACGATCAACGCAAACGGCAAGATCTACGGGTCGCTGGAGCTGAGCGCGGACTACCTGCCGGTGCTCGATCCCCTGCGGCACGCGGCGAGCCGGGTGCCGCTTACGGTGCGCGATCCCGCTACGCAGCCGGCCGCCGGGACCGGCATGCCGCAGCCGTCGCCCTACTGGGGCGGCGAAATCATCTGGACCAGCAAGAACAACGTGCACAACCCGATGCTGGACGAGCGCGGGCGCGTGTGGCTCACCTCCACCGTACGCCCGCCCGAGAATCCCGACTTCTGCAAAGCGGGGTCGAGCCATCCGTCGGCGCAGCTGTTTCCGCTTGCCCGTGCCGGCCGTCACCTCGCGGTCTACGATCCCAAGACGGGAAAGCTCACTCACATCGGTACGTGCTTCAGTACACACCACCTGATGTTCGCGGAAGACGCGAACCGCACCCTCTGGACCTCGGGCGGCGGCCCAGTCGTGGGGTGGTTGAACACCAGGTTGTTCGATCAGACCGGCGACGAGGAAAAGGCACAGGGCTGGACGGCCCTGATTCTCGACGCGAACGGGAACGGCAAGCGGGACGCCTACGTCGAGCCGGACCAACCGGTCGATCCCGCCAAGGACAAGCGGATCGCGGCGGGCTTCTACGCCGTGGCCCCGGCTCCGGACGGATCGATCTGGGGGACCTCGTTGGGCTTCCCGGGCGCCGTGGTGCGACTGAATCCGGGACCGAATCCGCCGGCCACCGCGCTCGCGGAACTGTACGAGCTGCCGCTCGACCGGTCGGGCGATCCGGTCGAGGGGTTCTCGCCGCGCGGCGGGGACGTGGATCGCAACGGCGTCTACTGGACCGCGCTCGCGAGCGGACATCTCGCGAGCTTCGACCGTCGGAAGTGCAAAGGACCTCTCAACGGTCCGACCGCCACGGGCCAGCATTGCCCCGAGGGCTGGACCTTCTATCCGGAGCCGCTGCCGCAGCTCCAGGGGGTGACGACGCCCGGGAGCGCCGAGGCGAGCTACTACACGTGGGTCGATCAGTTCGGCGTGCTCGGCCTGGGCACCAATGTGCCGATCAACACCGGCAACGGGTCGGAAGCGTTGCTCGTGCTGAAGGGTGGGAAATGGATCGTGCTGCGCGTCCCCTATCCCCTGGGGTTTTACACGAAATGGATGGACGGTCGCATCGACGATGCGAACGCCGGCTGGAAGGGTCGGGGGCTATGGGCGACGGTGAGCACCCGCGCGCCCTTTCACATGGAAGGCGGCAGGGGCACGACGAGCAAGGTGGTGCACGTCCAGCTGCGCCCCGACCCGCTCGCGCGATGAGGACATGACAAGGCGGCGGGAGTTTCTGGCGAGCCTGGGTGCGTTCGCGGCGACGGGATCCCGGGGGGGGGGCTGGACCCCGGACTTGCGCCCGGGGTCAGCACGCCCTCTGACACCGGGCTCCGCCGATCGCGAGTACTGGCTCGACGTGCTGACGCGGCTCACCGAGCCGGTGCTGACGAACCTCGCGGAGGGGCGTTTGCATCAGCGGATGCCGGTGGAGATCGCGCCGGCCGGCCGGCCGGAGCGCCGCGACTACACGCACCTCGAGGCCGTCGGCCGGTTGCTCACCGGGATCGCGCCGTGGCTCGAGCTGGCGGACGACGGGTCGTCCGAAGCCGAGCGCCGGCGGCGGCACGCGGAGCTGGCGCGGCGCGGCCTGCACGCCGCGACCGACCCCGCGTCGCCCGACTTCCTCAACTTCGCGCGCGGCCGGCAGCCCCTGGTCGACGCGGCGTTCCTGGCGCACGCGATCGTGCGCGCGCCCGGTGCGCTGTGGGAGCAGCTCGACGCCGGCACCAGACGAAACGTGGTCGCCGCTCTCGAGGCGACGCGCGCCATCGAGCCGCCGCTCAGCAATTGGTTGATGTTCAGCGCGATGATCGAGGTTGCAATGAGCATGATGGGTGAGGACTGGAATCGCAGCCGCGTGGATTTCGCCCTGCGCCAGCACGAGCTGTGGTACAAGGGGGACGGGATGTACGGGGACGGGCCGCCATTTCACTGGGATTACTACAACAGCTTCGTCATCCAACCAATGCTGTTGGACGTGATCCGTCTGGTGGGGTCTACAACGCCCGAGTGGCAGGCGCAGCGTGCGCCGATCGTGGCGCGGGCGCGTCGCTACGCCGCGATTCAGGAGCGTCTGATCTCGCCCGAGGGCACCTTCCCGCCCATCGGTCGCTCCCTCGCCTATCGGTTCGGCGCGTTCCAGCTCCTTGCCCAGATGGCGCTGCGGCACGAGCTGCCCGACGGTCTGAGTCCGGCGCAGGTCCGCAGCGCCCTGACGGCCGTGATGCGTCGCATGATCGAGGCGGCGGGCACGTTCGACGCGGACGGTTGGCTCACGATCGGATTCTGCGGGCACCAACCGCATATCGGCGAGGGTTACATCTCGACCGGTAGTCTCTACCTGTGTTCCGCCGCACTGCTCCCGCTCGGCTTGCCCCCGACGGACGAGTTCTGGGCCGCCCCGCCCGCCGACTGGACGGCCCGGAAGGCGTGGAGCGGGCAGGACCTGCCCGCGGACCACGCGACCTGACGCCGTGCGGCCCGCACATTTGCTCACGCTGATCGCGCTGCAGACGCCGCCCGCCACCCGCGTCGACTGGCCCACCTTTCTCGCGCGGCAGGACCTCGTCTGGCACCGTCTCCCGGCCGGGTGGGGCGAGAGCGCGTTCATCGGTAACGGCCGCCTCGGCGCCACCATCGACGTGCGGGACGGCGCGCTCGGCTGGACCATCAACCGCACCGACGTCGTGCACGACCAGTCGCGCTACCCGATCGGCCGCGTAATCCTAAAGACCGCCGGAGCGGTGCAGGGCGGCACCGCGCGGTTGACGCTGTGGGATGCCGAGGCGAGCGGCACGGTGACGACCGATCGAGGAGAGGTGCGCTGGCGCAGCTTCACGGCGTCGCGCCCGTCCGTGATCGTCATCGTGCTCGAGGGAACGGGCGGCGAGAGCGGGGTCGCGCTCGACTGGGTGCCCGTGGAGGCGCGTCCGCCGCGCAAAGTGTATCGCAAGGATCCATTTGCGCCCGAGGACCTGCATCCGCCGCCCGTCGTCACCCGTGCGTCCGCCGAAATCACGAGCGTGCAGTCGTTCATCGGGGGTGGGGCACACGCGGAGTCGATTCGTGGGTCCTCACCCCCTGTCCCCCTCTCCGTTCCGGAGAGGGGGGACTCGGAGAATGCCCTTAGTTCCCCCTCTCCCGCAGGGAGAGGGGGACAGGGGGTGAGGACCGGGCCGAGGGCCTTCTACATCAGCATCGGCTATGGGACGAGCGGTGCGGAGGCGGAGGGCGAAGCGCGCCGCGCCACAGGGGACGCCGCCCGTCAGGGACTCGCGCGTCTCGAAGCGGAGCATCGCAAATGGTGGCACGCCTACTATCCGGCGAGCTTTGTCACGTTTCCCGACGCCCGCCTCGAAGCCTACTACTGGATCCAGATCTATAAGCTCGGCTCCGCCATGCGCGGGGATGGCCCGATTCTGGACTTGAACGGCCCTTGGTTCAATGCCACGCCGTGGCCGGGAATCTGGTGGAACCTGAACATCCAGCTCACCTACTCGCCGTTGTTTCGGGCGAACCGGCTGGATCTCGCCGAGTCGCTGTTCCGAAATCTGGATCGCCACAAACAGGCGCTCATCGACAACGTGCCCGAGCGGTTGCGCGCCGACGCCGCGGCGATCGGTCGCAGCTCGGGTCCGGATCTGGTGCGCCCGGTCGATCTCGCCACGGCGCAGAGCGACGCGGCTCACGAAATGGGCGACTTGCCGTGGACCATGTACTACTACTGGCTCGACTACCGCTACCAGATGGACGACCGCATCCTGCGCGAGCGGGTCTACCCGCTGCTCAAGCGCGCGATCGGGAACTACCTCGCCTACGTAGAGCGTGGAGACGACGGGCGCTGGCATCTGCCCCCCACGGAGTCGCCGGAGCTCGCCACGGTGCCCGACGCGAATTACGACCTGGCGCTGCTCACGTGGGGTCTCGAGACGCTGATCGCGAGCGCCGAGTATTTGCGGCTCGACGAGCCGCTGCTCGATCGCTGGCGCGACGTACTCGCGAGCCTCACGCCCTTTCCCACGGACTCGAGCGGGCTGATGGTGGGGCGCGGCCGGCCGTGGAAGGAATCGCACCGCCACTACTCGCACCTACTGGCGATCTACCCGCTGCACCTCATCACGCCCGATCGCCCCGACGCGCGCTCCCTTATCAAGGCCTCGCTGCGAACCTGGGAGCGGGACGCCGCGCTGTTCCGCGGCTACTCGTTCACGGGCGGCGCGTCGATGCACGCGCTCCTCGGCCAGGGTGATACCGCGCTCGCTCGCCTCAACTCGTACCTCGCCGCGCCGCGCTACATGCAGGCGAACACCTTCTACGCGGAGGCCGGCCCCGTCATCGAGACGCCACTCTCCGCGGCGACGTCGATCCAGGACCTGTTCCTGCAGGATTGGGGCGGGACGCTGCGTGTATTCCCCGCGATGCCGAACGCGTGGACCGACGCCGCGTTCGACCGGTTGCGGGCCGACGGCGCATTTCTCGTGAGCGCCGTGCGCCACGACGGCCGCACCGCGTGGGTGCGGATCGAAAGCCTCGCGGGCCAGCCCTGCCGGCTCATCGTCCCGGATTGGGACTCGGCCGTCGTGCGAGCGCACGTAGGGCCCGTTCCGAACGTGACGAAGGGGGCTGTGGGCGACTACGTGATCGACCTGCGCAAGGGAGCAGCCGTGGTGCTCGCTCCCGATGCGACGACACCGCTGCCTGATGTGAGTCCGGCCATGCTCTCACCTGCCGCGGCCCGTAAACGGGCGTGCAGTTGCCGCTTCAGCGGTACGTGCCGAGCCGCGGCCTCGGCTGCGACTCTTCGGGGCGGCGCCCAATCGCCTCAGCAACGTCCTTGCGAACGGCACCTGAGACCCGTGCTCACCCCACCTGCGGAGCGGCGTAGACCGGCGCGGCCACGAGGGCGATCGCCCCGCGCAGCCGGGGCAGGCTCCCTGCCGGCTCGGGGACCAGCGGAGTCTCGGCGGCCCGGCGCGTGAGTGCGCGTCTCGCGATCTCAGCCCGAAGGGCCGGCTCGATCAAGTCCCAGGCGCCGGTGATTTCGCCGCCGACGAAGATCTGTGCGGGATTGAGCGCCTGCACGATCGTCGAGAGTCCAATTCCCAGATAGCGGCCGGTTTCGGTCAGTGCGTCGCGGGCCCGCTCATCGCCCCCGCCGGCGCGACCGATGACGTCGTCCACGGTGACGCCGCTTCGCTGCAGCAGCTCGCGCGCGATCGCGGGAGACAGCTCGTGGCCGAGGTACCGGGCGACCGTAGCCAGATTGGACGTGTGAGCCTCGAGGCAGCCCAGCGATCCGCACAGGCAGCGCGGGCCGTCGGCGCTGATGGGGATGTGTCCGAACTCGCCCGCGGTGTGACCGTGTCCCCGGACTACTTCGCCGTTGACGACCACGCCCGTCCCCACGCCGTCCGATACCGACACATAGACGAAGTCGCGGACGCCGCTCGGGCCCAGCCAGATGTGCGCGAGCGCGCAGGCCGCCGGGGCATTCTCGACGTGTACGGGCAGCCCGGTCCGTTCCGCGAGGCCGGACCGGACCTGCACGTCGCGCCAGCCGAGCTGCGGCGCGTTGAGCACGCGTCCGCTGGCCCGGTCCACCATCCCCGGGATCACCATGCCGATCCCCTCGCAGCGTCCTTCGGCGGCGTGGGTCCGGAGCAGGCGGCGCACCCGGACGGCCAACTCGTCGAGCAGCTGTTCGGGGTCGAACCGGGTCCCGAAGCGCTCCAGGGCGATCTGCTTGCCGCCGAAATCGGAGAGCAGCACGTCGATCCGGCTGAACCGCACGTCGATCGCCACCACCAGCCGATCGCGCGTCTCGACGTATAGCATGGTCGGCCTGCGGCCGCGCGGCAGGTCGGCCAGCGCGCCTTCGTAGAGCGCGCCTTCGTTCAGGAGCTGCTTGACCAGGGTGGTCACGACGCCCCGTCCCAGCGTCATGCGACGGGCGAGGTCCGCCCGCGAGATGGGCTGGTGCTCACGCACCAGGTTCAAGAGGATCTGCCGGTTGACTTGGCGGGAGGTGGAGCGCGTGGCGCGGCGGAAATCCCGGGTGTCGATTTTTCGCACGTTAGCGCGGCTCCGACTCGTGGTGGCAAGCACGATCAATTTGGCGCGCGACTTGCGAACGCATCGCGAGTGCCGCCGGGTCCCACGACGATTCTGGGCTCGACATTTCAGAGCGATTTGCGCCGCGACCGCCGTCGGGTTGGGGCGATTTAGTTCGATAAACGAACAAGATACGCGGGCCGAGTCTCGGGAGCGGTCAGGAGCTGCCGGTGGTGAATTTCCTGCCTGGGCGTCAGGGAGTTTCATCCAGCACTGTCGAGTGCACGCAACACGTGTTGCCTGCGGCCATCGCCCGAGCGCGCTCACGCCGCGCGACCGCCATCACCCCCCGGGGCGAGGCCTCGCTCCGACTCCCTTCGGAGCACGCCTCATGAGTCCGATGATCGGCCTTCTGGTCGGCGCCGCGGCGCTGACCGCGACGGCAGCGTCCGCCCAAGCCCCCACGGGCCAGATCCAAGGGACCGTGCGGGGCGAGTCGGGAGCGCCGCTCGGTGCGGTCACCGTGACGGTGACGGCCACGCGATTCGGGGGTGTCACCGGCTCGGACGGCCGCTACACGATCACGGCCGTGCCGCCCGGCACGTATCGGGTGCGGGCTCGGGTGATCGGGTATGGGACTGCGGAGGACTCGGGTGTCGTGGTCCTGGCCGGACAGAGCGCCACGGCCGATTTTCAGCTCAAGGCGCAAGCGATCCAGCTGGACGCGATTGTGGCCGTCGGTTACGGCACGCAGCTCAAGAAGGACCTCACCGGCTCGGTCGCCTCCGTGTCGAGCAAGGACATCGAGACGAGCCCAGTCGCTCGGGTCGACGAGGCGATCGCCGGGCTCGTCCCCGGCGTGCAGATCCAGGCGACCAGCGCCGCGCCCGGGTCGGATTCGATCCGCCTGCGCGTCCGCGGCGGCAATTCCGTGCAGGGAAACAACAAGCCTCTCGTGGTGGTGGACGGCGTCATCGATGCCGACCTGAACCAGATCAACCCGGGCGACCTCGAGTCCGTCGATATCTTGAAGGACGCGTCGGCCACGGCGATCTACGGCGCGCGTGGGGCCAACGGCGTCATTCTGGTGACGACCAAGCGCGGTCCGCCGGGCCAGGTCCGCTTCGAGTACTCCGGCTACGGCGGCGGGCAGGAGGTGAGCAAGCATATCCCGGTGCTCAACGCCAGTCAGTTCGCGCTGTTGTACATGCGCAACCCCAACCACGACAAGAGCGTCGGCTTCGACACGGTCAACGCCCTACCGACCACAAACTGGCAGGACCTGGTGTATCACACCGCCCCGATCCAGAGCCACGAGATCCGAGTCACCGGCTCGACGGGCGGCACCAGCCTGATGTTCTCGGCCAACTGGCTCAACCAGGAGGGTGTGGTGCGCAGCTCCGACTTCGGGCGTGGGTCGGTGCGCTTCAACCTGGATCAGGACCTGAGCGCGCGGGCCCGCCTGGGCGCGCGCCTGAGCTATAGCCGCTCGGTGGGGAACGAGGACCGGGTGAACGATGGTTATGGCTCCTCCGGGGGCCCCCTGACGATGGAGGCGCTGCGGTTTGCGCCCACGATACCGGTATACGATTCGGCCGGGAAGTTCAGCGGGCCGCTCTTTCCCAGCCAGACGATGGACAACCCCGTTGCCATGATCAACCTGCTCGCGGACAAGACCACCACGGACTATCTGATCGGCAACGTGTTCGGCGAGTACGACCTGGTGCCGGGGCTCACGTTGCGCAGCAGCCTGAGCTACACCTCGCGCAACCGCCTCGAGCAGCGCTACACGTCCATGCTGCTGCGTGCTTCGCTGGGCTCGGGGCAGGCGAACATCGATAACAACGATCAGCTCACCTGGCTCTCCGAGAACACCGTGACTCTACGTCGCACGCTCGGAAGGCACGACGTCACGCTTCTGGGCGGCCTTACGGCCGAGCAGACGCGCATCGGGACCAACACGGAGCAGGGCGTGGGCTTTACGAGCGACCAGCTCGGCTACAAGCGTCTGAATCTGGCGAGCCTGGTGACCGGGAATTCGAGCTCCTCCCAGGATCGGCTCGCCTCGTTCTTCGGTCGTGTGAACTACAGCTTCGCCGGCAAGTATTTGGTTACGGGGACCATCCGGACGGACGGCTCATCCAAGTTCGCCGTGAACAACAAGTGGGCGACGTTCCCCTCGGCTGCGGTCGCGTGGCGGGTGAGCGACGAGCCGTTCTTCCACCGTCTGGCGCCGGTGGTGAGCGGGCTGAAGGTTCGTCTAAGTGCCGGCCAATCGGGGAGCGAGGCGATCAACCCGTACCAATCGCTGGCTGCCTGGAGCTTGGGCGCGCCGTACGCGATCGGCACCTTGACGTTCCTCAACGGCGCCCACCCGAGCCGCAACGCCAACGCCAACCTCCGCTGGGAGACCACGACCCAATACGACGCGGGCCTCGATCTGAACCTGTTTGACAATCGTGTCAGCTTCACCGCAGATGCCTACCACAAGATCACCAACAACCTCCTGTACTCGAAACAGGTGCCGTACTTCACGGGGTTCGAGAGCTACGTCACCAACATTGGGAAGGTGCAGAACAATGGGCTGGAACTGGCCCTCGACACGCGCCACACCATCGGCGCGCTCGAGCTGCGTCTGGGTGGCAACCTGTCGCTCAATCGCAGCAAGGTGCTCGATCTCGGTGGTGACCAGCGGTTCTTCATGACCGGCTCGAACACATCACTGACGAATTGGCGGGACGACGCGATCATACAGGTGGGTCAGCCGCTCGGCAACTTCTACGGCTACGTGTGGGACGGGATCTTCCAGGACTCGGCGGAGGTCGCCGCCAGCCATCAGCCTGGTGCCGTCGTCGGCGGCATGAAACTCAAGGATCTCGACAGCAACGACAGCATCACCACTACTGATGGGCGTGACAAGACCGTTCTCGGCAACGGGATCCCCCGCTATCTGTTCGGCCTGACCGGCTCCGTGGCTTACAAAGGACTGTCTCTCAGCTGGATCGTCCGCGGAGCCCTGGACTTCCAGGTGGTCAACGTCAGTCGTGCTGGCATGGAGTCACCGGGCGGCAGCACGAACATGCTCCCGTCCGTCCTCAAGTACTGGAGTCCGACCAACCATACGAACACCATGACCGCCATAGGTGTCGGCCCGTACGATGCGCTGACGTCACGTTGGGTCGAGGACGGCTCGTTCGTCCGGCTGCAGAACGTGACCGTCGGGTGGGAGCTGCCGCCGCAGGTCAGCGGGCGCTTGGGGATGCGGCAGCTGCGCGTCTACCTGAGCGCTCAAAATCTCTTCACGGCCACGCGCTACTCCTGGTACGACCCCGAGATCAGCTCTCGTGGCACGAGCGATCTCACGCTCGGCTGGGACGACTCAGGCTATCCAGGCACCAAGACGGTCACCTTCGGCGTGAACGTTGGCTTCTAGGAGACACGCTATGAGACTCAGGACTCTCTCGGTCTTCGTCGCCGCGCTGACGTTCGGCATGCTCGAGGGGTGCCACGACTGGCTGACCGAGGTGCCGGAAGACTTCTTCTCGCAGGACAACTTTCCCGCCAGCGAGGCGGATCTGAGAATCGCGCTCGGCGGGATCGACGACTGGTACACCGGCGGCTCGGCCCAGGCGTACTTCCACCGTGGCTGGCCGATGATCACCGAGGTGCCGTCCGATCAGACCGTCGCGCAGAACACCAGTGACCCGCGCTACGCGCAGGATAGCTACACGCTGGATGCCTCCAACGAGTGGCTGTGGCGCGTCTGGAGACAGATCTACGGCGCGATCAGCCAGGCCAACTTCCTCATAGCGCGCATCCCGCAGATGACGGGCGTGACACAGGATGTGAAGGACCGCTATCTCGGGGCCGCGAAGTTTCATCGCGCGTTTAACCACTTCAACGCGGTGCGGGTGTGGGGTAGCGTGCCCTTGATGCTGGCGCCAGTGACCGACTTTTCTGCAGTCACGCAGGTCACGCGCGCGTCGATCGCCGACGTTTACGCGGCGATCGTCGCAGACCTGCAGGACGCAGCCCGGCTGCTGCCGCGCCGCTGGCCCGACTCGCCCACGCCAGACGATGGCCGGCCCACACGGGGTGCCGCGAATGCGATGCTGGCGGACGTGTACATGAACATGTCGGGGGCGCTCCTCAACCAAAACCACTGGGCCGACGCCGTCGCAGCGGCGAAAGCCGTGATCGACAGCGGCGGGTACAGCCTCGTCCCCAGCTTCGCGGACCTGTGGCTGATCAGGAACAAGAACGGCCCCGAGCACATCTATTCGATCCAGTTCCAGGGGCTCAAGCGCAATCTGTTCACGTGCCAATCGCGGCCTTCGGGGATCGGCGCGGAGTCCTGTACCAACTATTGGTACTCCACCCCTGAATTCATGGGCACGTTCGCCTCGTCGGACGCGCGTAAGAGCGTCACGTTCCTCACTCGGGTCAACGTTCCGCTCGGTTGCACCACGGGCGCCACGGGGTGCACGACGTACCGCTACGACTCGCTCCCGGGGTTCTTCGGGGACAAGCGGCCGCGCTTCCCCAGCCCAATGCCGTACTACGGCAAGTTCTTCGACGCCAATGGGTCGATCCAAAACAACCAGAACCAGCGTACCGATCTGAACTGGCCGATCTACAGGTACGCCGAGGTGCTCTTGATGTTCGCCGAGGCGGAAAACGAGGCCAACGGGCCGGCGAATGCGTACCAGGCGATCAATGCGGTGCGGGCGCGAGCCCAGCTGCTGCCCCTCGCCGGACTGACCCAGGATCAGTTCCGGTCCGCGGTCCATCAAGAGCGGAGCTGGGAGCTGGCATTCGAGTCGAAGCGGTTGTTCGATCTCAAGCGGTGGGGGTTCTTCTACGACACGCTGAAGGGAGACCCCGTGGCGAAGATCGGGATCCAGGCCCACATGGTGTGGCTCCCGATCCCGGCGCGGGAGATCGACCTCGATCCTGCACTCGGGCAGAACGACGGTTGGCACTGACGTACCAAGTGAGACGAGAGCGACGCACGCTGGCGTCCCTGACCACGTCGCTCGGCAGAGTCTCGCGTGCGCTGACCCTCGCGTCCCTGATCTTTGGGGGCGCGGCAGGGCAGGGCGCAGCCGTCGCCCCGGCCGACCTGTCCCGCCTGTCACCCGCGGACTTTCGCGACGACGAGCTCGACCTTCCCTACTACCTCGCCCATTTCTCGCGCGTAGCGAACAGCGTGGCCCTGTCGGGGCCGCGCCGCGGCTTCATCGACCTCGCCGTGTGGCGCAGTGCGCAGGACAACCAGCCGCACAACGCCAGGATCATGGAGAGCATCCTGTCCCTGGCGTTCTTTTATGCCACCGACCGGCCGTGGAACCCGTATCGTGGCGATCCCGCGGTGCGCGCGCGGCTCGAGGCGGCGCTCGACTTCTGGACGCGGGAGCAGAGCGAGGACGGTCGCTTCAGCGAATACGCGCCCGAACGCTGGAGCCTCGCCCCTACGGCGTTCGCGACCAAGTTCATGGGCGAGACGCTGCGCTTGCTGCACCAGGGTCCGCCGATCGACCCGGCGCTGTATCGACGCGTGGTCGAGGCGGATCGCCGCGCGATCGTCGCCGTGCTCACCATCCCCGACCTGTACGAGCACGGGCGCCGCTTTTCGAATCAGTACTCGAACGTCTGGGCGGGTGCGCTCGCCTACATCGCCCTCTACCCCGATACCGGGATGGAGCGCGAGCTGCGCGCGCGGTTACGGCAGGCGGTGGGCGACCACCAGAGCCCGGCGGGCTACTTCTACGAAGCCGATGGCCCCGACTGGGGCTACGACGTGAGCACGCACCACAGCGGCTTCTTCATGGCGTGGCGCTACGCGCGTGGCACCGACCTGGCCGGCGAATTCATCGAGCCGCTGCGCCGTTGGTACGAATGGCTCGGCTACAACGCCGTGCCGGAGCCCGGCGAGAGCGCGCTCACGCTGAACCGAGCGATCGAGACGCGACAGCGGCGGTCCGTCGTGGCCGAGGCGGGGCCCGCGGAGGCGGAGACCGGCAATCCGTTGTCCGCAGAGCTCGTGGCCGCGCGGATGCTCGGTCCCACGCAGGAGGAGCTGCTCCGGCGTCACGCGCAACAACGAACCGAGCTGGCACGGCACTGGCCGCACGTCGAGCCGCTCGCGGTCGGCACGTTCCGGGCCTTCTCGCCGTACGCCTTCCTGCACCGCAGCGACCCTCGCTGGTACCCGACTGAGGTCGAGCGGCGGACGGCGGTGACCGCCCTGCGCCATCAAACCGACGTCCGCTTTACGCACCAGCGGACCGACGCGCGTAAGCCCATCGTCTTCAGTTTCGTGCGACGGCCGGCGTACTACGCCGCGTTCACGACGGGTGAGACCACGACCGCGCAGCAGCGCTACGGGCTCGGCCTGCTTTGGATCCCGGGGACCGGTTCGGTGCTCCAGTCGCAAACGGCCGGCCTCGGCACCGCGTGGGGCACGCGCGTAGCCGACACCAACGTCGTCTACGAGGCGACGACCTTCGCCGGCACGTTTCGCGTGCGGGACAGTGTGGTGGCGCCGGCTGTCGGAAACCGAGATCTCCCCGGGGGTGACTATCGCATCGATTATCCATTGGGCGCCCGCGGCATGAAGACCGTGGTCTTCGGCGAACGCGGGCTCCACGTTGCCGTCGAGCATCCCGGCAATTTCGTGGAGCAGCTCCCGCTGCTCGTGCTCCCTGCAGACGCGTTCGTTGCCCGGCCGGGCCGGATCGAGCTCTCGCGCGGCCCCGCGCGCCTCGCAGTGCGGTGGACGCCCGTGACGAGCCCGACGGTCGATTCGACCGACCAGCGCTCCGGTGCGCGGGGCGTGCTGGCCGTCGCGATTCCCGCGACTGGCGCGCTGACGTACGATGTCGACGTCCTCGGGGCGGGCGGTTCGCGATGATGCGGCACGGCGGCATGCGCGCGGCGGCGCTGGCGCTCGTCCTCGACCTGCCCACCGCAGCGTTGGGGCAGGCCGCCCGCATCGTGATTCACGCCGACTCGGGGCGCGACACCATCAGCCGCCACATCTACGGCCAGTTCGCCGAGCACCTGGGGCGCGACATCTACGACGGCTTCTGGACCAAGAGCGGGAGCGGACGGTGGCACTTGCGCGAAGACGTCATCGCGGCGCTGCGCAAGATCCAGGTCCCGAACGTTCGTTGGCCCGGCGGCTGCTTCGCCGATCGCTACCACTGGCAGGACGGCATCGGCCCGGCCGAGCAGCGCCCCACGATCGTCAACACCATGTGGGGCAATGTCACCGAAGACAACAGCTTCGGGACGCACGAATACCTCGAGCTGAGCGAACGACTCGGCGCCGCGCCGTTCATCGTGGGCAACGTCGGCAGCGGCACCCCGCGCGAGATGGCCGAGTGGTGGGAGTACGTGAGCTTCGACGGCAAGAGCCCCATGACCGCGCTGCGGGAGAAGAACGGCCGCACCACGCCCTGGAGCGTGCGCCTCTGGGGCGTGGGCAATGAAAGCTGGGGCTGCGGCGGCAACATGACGCCCGAGTTCTACGCCGATGTCTATAAGCGCTTCGCCACGTTCCTCCCGGCTTACGGCCCGGCCCGCCCCTTCCGGATCGCGACCGGACCCAACTCCGAAGACGTCCATTGGACGGACGTCGTGATGCGCGACGCGGGCCGCATGATCGACGGTCTCGACCTGCACTACTACACAGTCGTCGGCTCCTGGGCCCACAAAGGCTCGGCCACCGAGTTCGGCGAACGGGAATGGTTCACCGCCCTGCAGAAGGCGCTGCACGTGGAAGACCTGATCACGCGGCACGCCGCGGTGATGGATCAATACGACCCGCGCAAGCGGGTGGCGCTCGTCGTCGGCGAGTGGGGTCTGTGGCACGACGTGGAGCCGGGCACGAATCCGGGCTTCCTGTACCAGCAGAACACGCTGCGCGACGCGCTCGTCGCCGCCGTGTCGCTCGACATCTTCAACCGCCACGCCGACCGGGTCCGCATGGCGAACATCGCCCAGACGATCAACGTGCTGCAGGCGATGATCCTGACCGAGGGCGACCGGATGATCCTCACGCCCACCTACCACGTGTTCGAGCTGTACACGGTGCACCATGACGCCGTCCTTTTGCCGCTGACCTTCGACGGCGCGCAGCCACGCTACGAGTATCAAGGTCAGTCCATTCCCGCGGTGAGCGGCTCCGCGTCACGAGATAAGGAGGGCCGGATCCACATCACGCTCACCAATCTCGACCCGAACCGCGGCCGGACCGTGAGCGGGGAGATCACGGGCGCGCACGTGTCACGCGTGTCCGGGCGCGTGTTGACTGCGCCCGCCATGAACGCGCGCAACACGTTCGACCAGCCCACCGCGGTCCAGCCGGCGCCGTTCAGCGGTGCCCGCGTTTCGGGCGACAAGATCACCGTGGACCTGCCACCCAAGTCCGTCGTCGTGGTCGAGCTGCAATGAGCGGCGCCTGCTCGCGACGGGACTTCCTGGCCGTGGCGCTCGCCGCGCCCGTCGCCCCCGCGCTGGCCGCCGACTTCTGGAAAGCGTCGCGGCTCGGGGGTCCCGACGACCCAATCGGCGCCTCCAGTCCGGATGGCACCGTCGAGTTCCGTCTGCTTCATAGCCAGGAGCCGTGGCTGCGCTTCGATATCACCTCCCGGAACCGGCCCGTGGTCGAGCCCTCCCCTCTGAGTCTTATCGTCGACGGCGTCGACCTCGCGCAGGGTGCGACGGTGAGCAAGGTCGCATCGTACAAAGGGAACGAGCGCTACGCCTGGCGCGGCGTGCATGCGCGGGCGGTCAACCGGTTCAAGGGCGCGAGAATCGCCCTGCGGCACACGGCCAGCGGCGCCGACTACACGCTCGACGTGCGCGCTTTCGACGACGGGATCGGATTTCGCTGGACGGTTCCCGGGGAAGGAACGAGAGTGCCGGATGAGGGCACGACCTTCGTGCTCCCCGCGCAGACCACCGTTTGGTATCACGATCTCCAGGGCCACTACGAAGGCACGCACGTCAAGAAAGGCATCGCGGACGTCCAGGCCGGCGAATGGGCCGCCCCGCCCGTGACGTTCAAACTCGCCGACGGGGCAGGATACGCCTCGATCACAGAAGCGACCGTAATCAACTACAGCGGCATGGCGCTGCAGGCGGACGGGCGCCGTGGGCTCCAGGTGCGCCTCGGTCACGCTCACCCGGCGAGCCATCCGTTCACGCTGCGCTACGGTGATGCCGAAGCCGCCCGTCTGGCGCAGCCGGCGGCGATCGTCGGAACGATCACCACGCCGTGGCGTGTGGTGATGATCGGTCCGGATCTGAACACGCTGGTGAACTGCGACATTGTGCACGACCTCTCGCCGCCGCCCGACCCGCGCCTGTTCCCGGATGGTTTCGACACCGAGTGGGTCAAGCCCGGGCGCGCCGTCTGGAAATACCTGGACGGCGGTGGCGCGAACACGCTCGAGACCATGAAGGAGTTCTCGCGGTTGGCGGGGGAGCTGGGGTTCGAGTACAACCTGGTCGAGGGCTTCTGGCGACAATGGGATGAGGGCCAGCTGCGGGAATTGATCGACTACTCGCGGCAACACAACGTCGGGATCTGGTTGTGGCAGCACAGCAAGGAGATTCGGGATCCGGACGCCCGCGAGGCGTTCTTCCGGCACGTGCAGGACGTCGGTGCCGTGGGCGTGAAGCTCGACTTCTTCGATCACGAGGCCAAGGAGGTCATGGACCTGTACCGGGCCGCGCTCGCGGGAGCGGCGGAGCACCGCCTCATGGTCGACTTCCACGGCGCCAACAAGCCCACCGGCGAGTCGCGCACCTGGCCGAACGAGCTGAACCGCGAGGCGGTGTCGGGGATGGAGCGGAGGAGCATGCCGGCGTGGTCGCAGCACGACACGACGATTCCGTTCACCCGCATGCTGGCTGGGCACTTGGACTTCACGCCGATGCTGTTCGGCGAGCGTCGCCGCGAGACGTCCTGGGCGCACCAGATCGCCACCGCCGCCATCTTCACGGCTCCCCTGCTAGTGTATGGCGCGCACCCGCAGGCCATCCTGGAGCATCCCGCGGCCGAGCTGATCAAGAGCATTCCATCCGTCTGGGATGAAACGCGTGTGCTGGCCTTCAGTGAGATCGGCGAGGTCGCCGGGTTCGCCCGGCGGCATCGCAAGCAGTGGTTCGTGGCGATCGCGAACGGGCCGACGGCACGCTCGGTCGAGGTGCCCCTGTCCTTCCTCGGGGGCGGTTCGCGCGAGGCCCTGCTCGTCGCCGATCAGATGGAGGAGCCCGCGGCGGTGCGGATCGTGACCCGCACGCACCATCGGGAAGACACGCTCAATATCGCGCTGCGACCCGCGGGTGGGTTCGTCGCGCGGTTCTCTTGACATGCGGGCATGCGTTGCGATCCTGTGTTCGATGCTCGCCGTCGCGCCCGTGGCGAGCGCCGCGGCCCAGCTCGCGCAAAGCGACGTGGCGCGCCTCGAGCGCGCGCGTGTGCTCGCCGCCGCAGAGCGGTATCTGCGCGAGGCCCCGGTGACCATCACCGCGTTCCCAGCGCCGCACAGCGCCGGTGGGCCGCACGACTTCTCCTCGGACGGCGACTACTGGTGGCCCGACCCGCGCAGCCCCGACAGCCCGTACGTGCGTCGCGACGGCGAGACCAACCCGCACAACTTCGTGGCCCACCGCGACGCGATGCGCCGGCTCAGCCTGATCGTCCCGGCGCTGGTCGCGGCGTACGATCTCACGCGCGACCAACGTTACGCGCGTCATGCCGCCGCGCACCTGCGGGCCTGGTTCGTGGACGAGCGCACCCGCATGAACCCGAGCCTGTTGTTCTCGCAAGCGATCAAGGGTCGGGCGACGGGGCGCGGCACCGGCCTGATCGACACGATTCACCTGGTGGAGGTCGCGCGGGCCGCGTGGGTGCTCGAGCAGCTGGGGTACCGGGACGAAGCCCTCGCCGGGACGAGGGAATGGTTCCGGCAGTACCTCCACTGGATGACGACCCACCCGTACGGCAACGACGAGCGGACCAGCGGCAACAACCACGCGGCGGCCTGGGCCCTGCAGGTCGCCGAGTTCGCGCACCTGGTGGGCGACGAGCGGCAGCTCGACCGCATGCGGCGCTTCTTCGAAGACACGCTCGTCGCCGGCCAGATGGCCGCCGACGGCAGCTTCCCGCGCGAGCTGGGGCGCACCAAGCCGTACGGGTACTCGCTGTTTCAGCTGGACGTCATGGCGGCGCTGGCGTGGGTGCTCGGCACGTGGACCTATGCGACTCCCGACGGGCGCGGCATGCGGGCCGCGCTCGGCTTCATGTACCCGTTCATCAAGGACAAACGGACCTGGCCCAGGCCGCCGGACGTGATGTACTTCGATGCGTGGCCCGTCCGTCACCCGGCTTTACTCTTCGGCGGCCTGGCACTGCACGATTCGCGCTACATAGATCTCTGGAAGACGCTCGACCCCGATCCCACGGTGGATGAGGTCGTCCGTAACTTCCCCATCCGGCAACCACTGCTGTGGCTCGATGGAGGTGCCGTTCCATGACCACCCGACGCGAATTTCTCCAAGCATCCGCCGCCATCTTGTCCTCACCCCCTGGCCCCCTCTCCCCTTCGCTGCGCTCAGGGCAAGCTCTTCGGGAGAGGGGGAACGCCCGACTCCCCATCGGTTTTTCGACGCTCGGCTGTCCGGCGTGGACCTGGACCCAAATTCTCGACTTCGCCCGATCCCACGACTACGCGGCGGTCGAGCTGCGCGGGCTCCAGAAGAACATGGATCTGACCATGGCGCCCGAGCTGTCGCGAGAGGGCGGCCGGATCGAAGCGTCGAAGCGGGAGCTGCGCGAGCGCGGCCTGCGGATATCCGACCTCGGCGCCTCGGCGCAACTGCACGAGCAGGACCCCGCCAAGCGCACGGCGCAGCTCGACGAGGCGCGCCGCTTCATCGACCTCGCCGAAGCGCTGCGCGTCCCCTACGTGCGCGTATTCGGTAACAACTACGTCAAGGGCGTGCCGCGCGACATGATGCTCGCGTACATCGCCCGCGGCTTGCGCGAGCTGGGCGATTACGCCCGACCCAAGGGCGTCACCGTGCTGATCGAATCACACGGCGACTTCACCGACTCGCCCTCGCTGCTCGCGCTGCTCGAGCAGGCGGCGTCCCCCGCCGTCGCCCTGCTGTGGGACGCGCATCATACGTTCGTGTCAGGCAAGGAGCAGCCGGAAGACACCGTCCGCCAGCTCGGCCGCTACATCCGGCACACGCACTTGAAGGACTCGGTGCCGGCGGGGCCCGACGGCAAAGACCGGCGCTACGTGCTCACCGGCAGCGGCGAGGTGCCGGTGCGGCGCCAGATCGAGGCCCTCGCGCACTCGGGCTACCGCGGCTTCTACAACTTCGAGTGGGAGAAGCGCTGGCACCCCGACATCGAGGAGCCGGAGGTGGCGTTCGCGCAGTTCGCCACGGTGGTGGGCGGTTATCTGCGCCAGGCCGGCGTGGCGGAGCTACCGGCGCAGTAGGAAGGCCACGGTTGGATCGAGCGGATAGCGGCCGAAGCGCCGGCCGTAGATGGCGAGGCCACCGCGCAGCTCGGAGTCGACCTCCAACCGGATCACCAGCTGTCCCAGCGCGGCCGCGCGCTCGAGCGCGTCGTGTGGCACCGCCACGCGCAGTAGCATCCCATACGAGCCGGCCTCGCGCAACCGCCGGTCGTGTTTCTGATAGTGCCAGGACAGGATACCTCGGTGGTCGGCGGGGTCATCGGCGAGCGCCGCCCGCCCGGCGGTCACGCCGTTGATGCGCACCGTCACGGCGCTGGGGAATAGCTGCTCGTCGGTCATGGGGTAGGCGTTCGGGTTGAGGCTGGGATCGAGCGTGCCCCGGCCTCGCATGAAGTCGCCCTCGATCCGACCGCTGCCTTCCCGGTCTTTGCCGAACAGCTCCTTGGACGAGACTTCTGCCATGAAGACGGCGCTGTCGAGGTCGCTGAGCCGGATTCCGGCGGGCCACGCCGCGTGGTACTCGAAGAACCCCGCCCCCGCGCCGTTCACCTTCAGGCCGTCCATCACGTTCCATTGCTTGAGCGACCAGGCGGCGGAATCGAAGCGGGCTGGGTCGATCGTCACGAGGCGCGCGCGCCGGCCATTGTCCAGGGGGACCTCGGCCGGCGGCTCGCCCTCGACGACGAACGCGCAGAAGTTGCGATGCAGCACCGTCCCCGTTCCATCCTCGAGGCGCACGGCGAGCACCAGGACGGCTGGCCCGGCGGGCATGGTGACGGAGAGCGGCTCGAGCGGCCCGGTCATCCACGGATGGTAGGGGACGTGACGCGTCGTCTCGATGTAGGCCCGTCGCTGGCCGAGTGCGTCCCAGCCGTAGAGCTGTGCGCGCAGCGTCAGGCTGTCGCCCCAGGCCTTGTTGGGCGTGAGGAACGATGCGTACAGCGGCACCCGCACGTCGGCCCCCGCGACCGCGGTCTGGCTGAGCGAGTCGCCCACCACGACGTATACAGGTGCGTGGAGATCGCGCAGCGACATCCCGTCCACCAGCTCGCCCAATCCGGTCTCCTTGCCGGAGCGGTCGTAGCGCCAGTAGCCGTTCCACTCGTTGACCACGTCGTGCAGCTCGGTGTAGAGCCAGCCCGCTATCTTGGGATGGCGCCGGAACGCGTTCACCGCCCGGTGGTAATCCCAGCTCCAGTCGACGTCGCCGGTGCTCCCCTCGTAGCCCCAGACGTTGCCGAACTCGCTGTTGATGTTGGGTTGCCGCGCCTGTCGGAAACCAGCCTCGAAATTCCAGGGCGATCCCGGGTAAGTACTGTCGCTCACCAGCCGGTCGTGCTCCTCCCACGCCCAGCCCGGCAGGTAGGAGTGCCACGAGTTCAGGTCGGTCGCGGTGTGCCCGCGACCGCAGCAGGGGGAGTTGTCTTCCACCAGACGCGTCGGGTCGAGCGATTTCGCGGCCCGGTAAACAGACGCGACCCATTTTTGCGTCTCGGGACGGTAGACCTGTTTCCCCTGGACCTTCGTGAACAGCCCCCACGTCTCGTTGAACAACACCCACGCGAAGATCGCGGGGTGGTTGTAGTCGCGCTGCACCATCCCGTGCAGCGTCGCCTCGATCTCCCGGTGCATGGCCGAGTCGGGCTCACCCCACGAATTGGGGATGTCCGCCATGATCAGCAAACCCAGCCGGTCGGCCCAATAGAGTTTGCGCGGCGACTCGACCTTGACGTGCTCGCGCAGCCCGGTGAGACCAATCGCCTTGGCGCGCAGGATTTCGGCGCGCACGAAGGAGTCGCTCGGATAGGTATAGAACCCGCCCGGGTGGAACGCCTGGTCCAGCGTCAGCTGCAGGTACAGCGGCCGTCCATTCAGGGCGACATAACGGTACGCGGTTCCCGGGAGGTCGACGATCGAGATCTTGCGCATCCCGAAGTAGCTCCGTACGCGGTCGTCGCCGACGGCGGCATCCACCTCGTACAGAAACGGATCGTCGAGCGACCACAGGTGCGCGTGCGGGATCGGCACGTCGAACGTCACGCGGTCCGCCCCCTTCGGTACTCGCCAGCTCACCGTCGGGACCTGGGCGTTGCTGAAGCGAAGAGTCAGCGTCAAGTCGCGTGGCGCCCGCTCGAGCAGCCGCGCCGCCACCACCACGCGACCGTGGTCGACGTCCGGGGAGAAGAGCAGTGTGCGGAGCGGCGAGCTTCCTCGCGCTTCGAGATAGGGCGTCTGCCAGATGCCCCGCGCATTGCCGTAGCCCTGTTTGCCTTCGAGCTTGAAGGCGCGCGGCGCGTCGTCGATCCGAAGCGCGAGCCGCTGCTCGTGTCCGGCCTTCGCGTACTTGGTCAGCTCGAACTCGAACGGGATGTAGCCGCCGTCGTGGCTGCCGAGTTTCTGGCCGTCGAGCCAAGCGGTGGTGCGCCAGTCGGCCGCGCCGATCACGAGGAAGACGCGGCGCCCGGCCCACGCCGCCGGCACCTCGATGGGCCGGGCGTACCAGCCGATGACCGCGCTGTCCGGCACGCGCGAGAGCGGGCTGCCCCAGGGGAAGGGCACGATGATCTGGCGCGGCGCGGGCAGGTCGCCTCGAGACCAGCCGCGGGCTTCGCCCGAGTCCGGCGCATCGAACTGGAATTGCCAGGGCCCGTTGAGGTTCTGCCACAGGTCCCGCTGGAAGTCGGGCCGGGGATGCTCGGGGAGGGGGGTCCTCACCTCCTGTCCCCCTCTCCCTTCGGGAGAGGGGGGTCGGGGAAGGAAAAACGCGAGGACAACTGCGATCGTGAGCGGCCAGTGTCTCGCCATGATCGAAGATATTGGCGCCTCGCCCGGGTAGCGCGCCAGGCCGGACCGTGCCAGTTTCGCACACGATGACGTCGACGGTCCGTAGGTGGTCCATTATCCTGGCGGGGAGCGCCGCGTGTGCGCGGGGCGCAGCACATCCACAACCGTTCGGCACTACCAATCGCGGGGAGGCCGTGAGCGCCTACACCCTCAAGAACGCCCACGGGATCGAGCTGCAGGTGCTCGACTACGGCGGCATCATCGTGTCGCTCCGAGTGCCCGACCGCGCTGGCCGGCTCGACGACGTCGTCCTGGGCTTCGACTCCCTGGCGGACTACGAGCGGGGGTCACCGTACTTCGGCGCCCTCATCGGGCGGTACGGCAACCGGATCGCTCGGGGCCGGTTCACGCTGGACGGCCGGACCTATACCCTGGCCACGAACAACGGCCTCAATCACCTGCACGGCGGCGTCCGGGGCTTTGACAAGATGGTCTGGGCGGCCGCACCGTTCGAGCACGGTGACAGCGTCGGTCTCGTCCTCAATTACACGAGCCGCGACGGAGAAGAGGGCTACCCCGGCACGCTCCGAGCGACGGTGACTTACACCCTCACAAACGCCAACCAGCTGATCTTCGACTACCACGCGACCACCGACCGCGCGACCCCGGTGAACCTCACGCAGCACAGCTACTTCAATCTCGCGGGCGACGGGAAGGGCGACATCCTCGGCCACGTGGTCACGCTTACCGCTGACCGCTTCACGCCGGTGGACTCGACGCTGATCCCCACGGGTGAGATCCGGAGCGTCGCGGGCACGCCGTTCGACTTCCGCACGCCCACGGCCATTGGGGCCCGTATCGACCAGGCCGACGACCAGCTCCGCTACGGGCGGGGCTATGATCACAACTTCGTGCTGAACAAGGGCGGCACCGGGGGCGACATGCCGCTTGCGGCACGGGTGTACGAGCCAACGAGCGGCCGGGTGATGGACATCTCCACTACGGAGCCGGGACTGCAGTTTTACTCCGGCAACTTCCTGGACGGCACCCTGCGGGGAAAGCACGGCGTAGTCTACCGGCACCGCTACGGTTTCGCCATGGAGACGCAGCACTTCCCTGACTCGCCCAACAAGCCCGCATTCCCGTCGACGATCCTACGTCCCGGGGAAGAGTACCGCTCGCGTACCATCTACCGATTTGGCGTTCAACCGTGACGAGGCGCAGTCTTCGGGAGCTGCTCCCGTCCCTCTTCGCGCTGCTCGTCGCCCCGTACGCGGCGGCGGCGCAGCGGGAGCGAGCAATTGTCGCTTTCGACCACGCTTGGCGATTTCACTTAGGCGACGTCACCGGAGCGCAGGAGGCGACGTTCGACGATTCCGGCTGGCGCACGCTCGATCTGCCGCACGACTGGAGCATCGAGGGGGCGTTCAGCGATACGAACCCCGCGGGAGTGGGCGGCGGCGCGCTGCCCGGCGGCGTGGGCTGGTACCGCAAGACCTTCTCCGTCGCCGCGCGGGACACGGGCCGGCTGGTGTTCGTCGAGTTCGATGGTGTCTACCGCAACAGCGAAGTCTGGATCAACGGACACTACCTGGGGAAGCGGCCCTATGGATACAGCTCCTTCCGTTACGAGCTGACGCGGCAGCTGCGCTATGGGCGTACCAGCAACGTTATCGCGGTGCGGGTGGACAACTCGCAGCAGCCCAACTCGCGCTGGTACTCGGGCTCCGGTATCTACCGGCACGTCCGCTTGGTCACCACGGCCCCCGTGCACGTCGATCACTGGGGAACCTATGTCACCACGCCCGATGTGACTCCAGCCACGGCCCGGGTGACCATTCGGACGACGGTGCGCAACGCGTCGCAGGCCGATCAGCCGATCACCCTGCGGACGGTGCTGTACGACGCGGCCGGCAAGGAAGTGGCGGCGGCATCAGCAGAGGCCCGCGTGGCGCGCGACTCCGTCAGCGACATTGCTGAGGACCTAGCCATCAGGAACCCGGCCCTGTGGTCGCTCGAGCGGCCGTACCTGTACCGGGCCGTGTCGCGCGTGGTGTGTGGCGGGAAGCCCTGCGACGAGTATGACACGCCGTTCGGGGTGCGGACGTTCGCATTCGATCCCGACCGCGGGTTCAGCCTCAACGGCACGCACCTGAAAATCCGGGGTGTGTGCCTACACCACGACCTCGGCGCCCTCGGCGCCGCGGTGAACACGCGCGCGCTCGAGCGGCAGCTCGAGATCATGCGCGACATGGGCGTCAACGCGATCCGCACGTCGCACAACCCGCCCGCCCCCGAGCTGCTCGATCTCACCGACCGCATGGGCTTCATCGTGCTGGACGAAGCCTTCGACATGTGGCACAAGGAGAAGACCAAGTACGACTACCATCTCGACTGGGACGCCTGGCACGTACGCGACCTGTCCGACATGGTGCGGCGCGACCGCAACCACCCGAGCGTCTTCATGTGGAGCATCGGGAACGAGGTGATGGAGCAGTGGACCAACGGCGACTCCACCGCCGCCCCGATCGCGCGCGAGCTCGCCGGGATCGGGCGAGGCCTCGACCCCACGCGGCCCATCACGTCGGCGAACAATAACGGCAGTTCCGGGAATCCGG
>WNFY01000611.1_pt1 | contig 32471 bp, 29 predicted proteins | sample 5400091 | NCBI WGS metagenome assembly WNFY01 (sample SAMN13153364, study PRJNA577476) | soil metagenome | isolation source: 60 cm soil or saprolite under grassland replicate 1 | place: USA:California | collected 2016-06-15 | reverse complement strand
AGATGTCCGGCCAGAAGATGTCCGGCCAGAAGCTTTCGAAGGGCTCGCAGCTTTCGAGCAAGAGCCACATGGCGTCCAGCCGAACGCACCTCAGCTCCAAGCAAAGCTTGAGCCGAACGCACCTGAGCTCAAAGCAAAGCTTGCGTACGCGAACCCACGTTGGGGCCAAGGAAAGCATCCGGACCCGAACCAGCATCGGGCTTAGGGAAGCACGTCTGCGCAACCGGACCTTTGCGTCGCAATCGGCTGGATTTGAAGTGGATCAGGGCTTCGCCAATGCCCAGTTCGCTCAGCCCGGCTTTGGGGCTGGATTCGCCACGTCGCCCGGCTTCGCTGCTACGCCGGGCTTTGCCGCGGCCCCGGCCTTCGCCACTTCGCCGCGGTGCACCTGCGCTCCCGGCGTTGCCTATGGCTACGGCTATCCGGCTTACAGCGCCGGCTGGGGTTGGGGCGGCTGGGGTCCGGGTTGGGGTTGGGGCCCTGGTTTCGCCTCAACCGACGTCGGCTTCGGCGTGGGCGTGACCCAGGCGAACGTCGGCGTCTCCACGTCATCGAGAACCAACCGTGGCGCGCGCGTCAGCGCCAACACCACGGGTGCGACCCAAGCCGGAATGACGACCCAGCAGCCGGGGCAGCCCGGAGTCCAGGGGCGTGCCAACCTCAAAGCGAGCGGCGGCGCAGCGGCTTCCGGCGGGACGGGTCCCGGTCCCGGCGCTCCTGCGCGTTGATCCCGACAACATCGATCCAGGTCGGATCGAGCAAAGAGGGGCGGGCCGTTGCCCGCCCTTCTCATTGGCATATTCCGATCGGCGATCGGTCCGCCGGATGGCGGCCGATCAACCTCTCGGGCCGCCGGAAACCGTTGACACAACGCAATGCGGCTGGCGCCGCTGCCGCCCATGGTCGCCATCGGTCCGAATGAAGGAGACGGGAATGGCAATGGCCTTGTTGATGGTGCGGGCCGAGCTCGCCGATGCCGTCGAGCGTTCGGCCTTCGATCGGTGGTACGAGACCGAGCATTTGCCGGACGCGCTCAAAGTGTTCCAGGCGGAACGGGCCTGGCGCTGCTGGAGCGAAACCGAACCCTCCGTCCATTATGCCTTCTACCAGTTCGCCGGCGTCGCAGCGGCGCAATCGGTGCTGCAATCCACCGGCATGCGCACGCTCATCGGCGAGTTCGACCGCGCCTGGGGCCCGCGCGTTCGCCGCAACCGCGACATTCTCCAGGTGGTTCAGTCGGTTACGGGGCAAGCCGCCGGCGGCTAGCCGGGCCGATGAGCTGCGCGAGGGGATGCGGACCGCGGGAGGAAAAATCGCACACGGCGGGAACCAAAGCTGCCCGCCCGGATTACCGTCCAGGGCCGAGGTCCGGCCAAAGTGGTATCGGGGAAGGAAAAACCGCATGCGCATTCCCATCATGGTCGTTTTGGCCTGCGGCTTGGCAACCGCGGCACAGGCGCAGGAGCAAGGCAGCGTGCTCGATCGCGCCGCCGGGCTCGTTGGCCAGTGCATTGCCGAGCAGACCGCCGCCGAGCTCGGCAAGGGCACGGCGCCGCGGCAATTCGCGACCGTGCTACGCGACAAGTGCCGCTCGCAGGAGCAACGTTTCCGGGCGATGCTGACCGAGGGCCTCAAGAAGGAGGGCTCGTTCAATCCGACATTGCTGCGCACGATCGACGAATTGCTCACGGCGCTGCGGCAGCAGTCGGTGACCGATTACGCGGATCTGCTCAAGCAGCGGCCGCCGGGAAAGCCCACCCGGAGCGCGCTCAACAAGAGCGTATGATCTTCATCCTCAGATGAGGAATTGGCGCGACCGCGCGAGCAAATAGCGGTTTGAGCCGGCGTGCTCCAATGAATTGGCCCCGCGCAAGGCGGGGCCAATTTCTTATGCGCGTGCGAGCCCGTGGTCAGCGCTAGCGGCAGCGGCGGAAACCGAAGCTGTCACGCCAGCACACGCGGGTTGCCGTGGAGGCATAGCCCGGGGTCACATACCTCCGGGTCGGAGCATACGCGTAGCCGGAGTCGACGTAATCGCTTTCATCCGTATAGGCGGGTGCCGCATAGGCGGGCGCCGGGGCCACATAGGAATAGGCCGGAGCCGGGATCGGCGCCGGCGGCACCGGCCGCGCCTCGTAAGCCTCATAATAGGCCGGAGCCGCATAGCTGGGAGCCGTATAGCCATATGCGGGGGCTGCGGGAGCCCCGTAGGTCGGGGCGGACGGGGATATCACGATGGTGACCGATGGAGCGGGCGCCCCATAGGCGGGCGCCGGGGCCGCATAGGCCGGCGGAGCGTAGGCATAGCCGTAATTGGGCGCATAGCCGTAACCGGGGGAGATGGTGACGACCTGAGCCGACGCGCTGCCAGCGCAGAAAGCACCGGCAACGAGTGCCGCGGTGAAACTCAGTGCCTTGATGTCCATGGCTGAGCCTCCCTGTGAACGCAGGACGGTCCATCAACCGATTTGGAGCTTCATAGGTTCCGTCCCTTGTCGCAAAAGCGCGAACAGCGCATGATCCGGCCGCATTCCCGGCTGGTGGGGCGCATCGGAGCACGAGCGATCGGGCCCGCGCGGCGTTGCTGCCATCGAGCCGTACCGGGCGCGGGGCCGGGCAATCACGGTTAAAAAAACGCCAAGCGGAGGAAACGTTCATGGCTCAGTGGATCCGGTTCGAGCGCAACGGCCGGCTCGAGTTCGGCACCTTGCAGGGCGACAAGATCGCCGTGCACAAGGGCAACATGTTTGCCGGCGCCTCGCCCACCGGCGAAACGGTGCGCCTCTCCGAGGTGCGCGTGGCAACGCCGTGCGATCCCTCGAAAATGATCTGCTTGTGGAACAATTTTCACCAGCTCGCGGCCAAGAACGACTTCAAGGTGCCGGACGAGCCGCTGTATTTCCTGAAAGCCCCCAATGCCTACCACCCGCACGGCGAGCCCATCCGCCGGCCGAAATCCTACGACGGCAAGATCATCTACGAGGGCGAGCTCGGCGTCGTCATCGGCAAGCAATGCTCGATGGTGAGCGAGGCGGAGGCGGCGGACTACATCTTCGGTTACACCTGCATCAACGACGTGACCGCGGTCGACATCCTCAAGAAGAACCCGACCTTCGACCAATGGGTGCGCGCGAAGAGCTTCGACAGCTTCGGCGTGTTCGGCCCCGTGATCACCACCGACGTCGACCCGACCAAGCTGCGAATCCGCACCATCCTCAACGGCCAGGAGCGGCAGAACTATCCGGTCAGCGACATGTTCTTCCCGCCCTACAAGTTGGTGAGCATGGTTTCCCGCGACATGACGCTGATGCCGGGCGACGTCATCGCCTGCGGCACCTCGCTCGGCGCCGGCGTGATGAAGGACGCCAGCAACGTCATCGAGATCGCGATCGACGGCGTCGGCGCGTTGAGCAACCGCTTCGATCAGGAGCTGCCGAGCCCGTACCTGCTCGGCGCGCCGCCGCAGCCGATGCGCGTTTGCGTGGTCGGGGCCGGCGCCATCGGCGGGCTGATTGCCGCCAAGCTGGCGCTCGCCGGCAATACCGTGACGGTGATCGATCTCGGCCCGCACCTCGCCGCGATCAAGCAGAACGGCCTCAAGCTCGAATGGCACGACGGCAAGGTGGAGACCACGAAGGTCAAGGCGGTCGACAAAGCAGCCGAGGCGGGCAAGCAGGATCTCGTCATCCTGGCAGTCAAGGCGCATTATCTCGATCAGGCCGCGCGCGACATCGACGCCCTGCTCGGCCCCCACACCACGATCATGACGGTGCAGAATGGGCTGCCGTGGTGGTATTTCCAAAAGCTCGGCGGCAAGTACGACAACAAGAAGCTGCAGACGCTCGATCCGACCGGCGTCCTGACCCAGAAGATCGACGCCAACCGCCTCATCGGCTGCATCGTCTATCCGGCCGCGGCGGTCACCGCGCCCGGCGTCATCCATCACGTCGAGGGCGATCGCTTCCCGTTGGGCGAGCTCGACGGCCGGGAAACCGAGCGCGCCAAGCGCCTGCACGACGTATTCGTCAAGGCGGGGCTGCAATCGCGCGTGCTCAAAGACATCCGCTCGGAGATTTGGCTCAAAGCCTGGGGCAATCTTTCCTTCAACCCGATCAGCGCGCTCACCCATGCGACGCTGGTCGACATCTGCCAGTTTCCGGAGACGCGGCATCTGGCGGCCAAGATGATGGAGGAAGCGCAGGCGATCGCCCAAAAACTCGGCGTCACGTTCCGGGTGAGCATCGAGAAGCGCATCGCCGGGGCCGAGAGCGTCGGTGCGCACAAGACCTCGATGCTCCAGGACGTCGAGGCCGGGCGCTCGCTGGAGACCGAGGCCTTGATCGGCTCGGTGCTGGAGATGGCGCGGCTCACCGAGACGCCGGCGCCGGCGATCGAGGCGGTCTATGCCTGCGTCAAGCTGCTCAACAAGGTGATGCTGCTCGAGGGCGCCGGCGTGCGCGTCGCCCGGGCGGCGTGAGGCCGCGCGATCTCGCCTGCTCGCGGTACCCCAGCTGCGGCTCCCGTGTCGTCGGCCACGGCGCGCGTTGCGGCCGTTCGAGGTGCAGTTCGCGCTAGCTTCGGCGGCGCGCTCGGGTCCGAGCCGCCTTCCGCGCGGCGGCGGAGCGACCTGTGGAGCCCTTCGTCCTCGTCGCCTTGCGTGCGGCGGCGGAGCGCTCGGACGCGGTACGGCGCGACGCGGCGCGTTTGGCATGGCGCGAAAGCGCCGCGCGCGACGCCGTGCTCCGCGGTTCGCGCTCGAGAACCCGCGATACCGCGCGCGCGACGCGCGGCCGGCGGCGGGTCTTGCGCTTGTGCTGGCCCGCCTCATAGGCGTACTCGGCGCTCCTGCGGGTGCGCTCCTTGACCCTGCCCTTTTTGGGCGGCGCAAGGCCGACGCCCGCGCGCCTGGCCTTGGAAAGCCCGATGGCAATTGCCTGCTCCGGCGATCTGGCCCCGTGCTCGCCGCGACGGATTTTTCGGACTTCCTCGCGCACGAACTCGCCCGCCTGCGTCGTGGGCGCCTTGCCGGCACGCTTGTCCTTCCGGGCCTTCTCGATGGTGCGTTTCTCGGGCATCGTCGTTCTCCAAATTCGCTGCTCCGGCGCTCCTGTCCCGAGCGGCCGTGCCCGTTGTGTCCCGCGCATATGTCAATGCGCGTGGCTGCCGAATTGATCCCGCGAGCAACCAAAGATCGGTATCTGAAGCGCAGACGCTTGCCGCTACGTCATTCTTGCTTGACGCCGCGCGTGATCAGCGGGTTTGCGCACAGGCTGGCGAGGCTCCGAGGTGGCCCCGGGTTTCCACGTCGGAGCCGGTCGCGAGATCATCGCGGCGCAGCGGGCCGGAAAAGCAGGGCTGGGCGAAAGCGGTCCCCCGCCCCCGCCGGCGGTTCACGCAATCGTATTGGTGCGCAGATCGCGCGGCGCCTGGGTGATGATCTCGGGGATTTGCCCGATCACCACGGTATCGTCGATGCGGAATCCGCCGAGCCCATAGACGTAGATGCCGGGCTCGACCGAATAGACCTCGCCCTCGAGCAGCGGCCGGTGGCAGAACGGCATGTCGTCGGGATATTCGTGCCCTTGCACGCCCATGCCGTGGCCGGTGCGGTGCAGGATGCGGTCTCCCAATCCCGCCTTCTCGATCACGGCCTGGGCCGCGGCATCGATCGCCGAGACCGGATTGCCGGCGACCGCCGCCGCGGCGCCCGCCTCGTTGGCGGCGCGCGCCGTCTCGTAGAGCGCCGCCTGCTCGTTCGTAGGCTTGCCGACGAAGAAGGTGCGCTCGTTCTCCGTCATCATGCCGTTGAGCCGCACGTTGCAGATGTTGACGACGCCGTGTCCCTTCTCGATGGTGGCGCCGGTCGGCATGCCGTCGCCGTGCGGCGAGGCCGACGCCGGACCGCTCAAGGTCATGCAGCGGACCTCGGCGTTCTCGCCGGGGAACCGCCGCGCGGCTTCCTCGGAAATCATCGCCGCGAGCGTGAAGTCGAGTTCCTGGAGCCGGCGTCCGGGTCGGATGTTTTCCAGATAGCGCGCCTGGCCCCAGTCGCTCAGGGCGCCAGCGTCGCGATGCACCGCGAGCTCCTCGCCGCACTTGACGAAGCGCAGCTCCCGCATTTCTCGCAAGCACGGCACCAATTTGAGCTCCGGCAGCAACGAGGCGGTACGGGCGAGCGGACCGCCTGCGGTCTCGACACCGATGCGCGCGGCACCGAACCCGCGCTGGCGCACGAGATCGACGAGCGCCTCCGCCCATTGCGAGCGCAGCGGCGCCCGTTGCCCGAGCCGCGGGTGCTCGCTGTAGACCGTCACCGCGCCGACCCACATCGTGCCGCGCTCGAGCGTGCCGCGCAGGTGATGGGTGGACAGCTCGTTCATGATCGCGAACGCGTCGCCCTCGCGCGGCACGATGACCGCAATCGGGCGTTCCCAGGTCTGCACGTCGACGTGAAAATTGGTCGCCCATTGGAAGAAATCGCTGGAAATGAACGCCAGCGCGTCGAGCGCATTGGCGTCCATCATCCTGCGCATCAGACGGCAGCGATAGTCGAAGGTGTTGCGGGTGAGGAACGCCATGCTCAAGCCTTCCACAGCGCGCGGCGCGCGTAGCTCTTCTGCATCAGCTGCGTGGACGCGACGGTGAGCACCAGCGTCGTGCCCATCAGGATGAACGCCAGCGCGCCCCCGAACGGCCAGTTCGATTGTCCGGTGATCAGCTCGTAGACCTGCGGCGCCATCATGTGGAAGCGCGGGCCGCCGAGCAGCACTGGCGTCGCATAGGCGTTCATGCACAGGATGAACACCAGCACGGTGCCGGCGATGACGCCCGGCATGGCCAGCGGCAGCACGACCCGGCGAAACGCCGTGAACGGCCGCGCGCCGAGATTGCCGGCGGCCTCCTCGAGGCTCGGATCGATCTGCTCCAGCACGCTTTGTAGCGTGAGCGTCATGAACGGCAGCACCACGGCGATGATACCGATCACGACGGCGGTGGGCGTATAGAGGATTTCCAGCGGCTCGTCGACCAGCCCGAAGGCGAGCAACAGCTGATTGACGAAGCCGCGGTTGCCCATCACGGCCATCCAGCCCGCCGCCCGCACCAAATTGCCGACCAGCAGCGGAAACACCACCAGGATGATCAACAGGCTCTTCCAGCGCGCCGGCGCGCGGGCGATGAAATAGGCGACCGGCAGCGCGAGCACCAAGGCGACGGCGGTGGAGATCGCCGCGACCAGGATCGTGCGCAGCAGCACGTTACGGAAGAACGCATCGCGAAAGATCGCGGCGTAATTATCGAGGGTCAGCGCCTCGCGCATCATGTCGTAGCGGTCGTACTGGTTCAGGCTGTAGCGGAACAGCAGCACCAGCGGCAGCCCGAGGATCATCACGACCAAGAGCGTCGCCGGGATCGCAAGCAGGAAGCCGCGGCCTCGCGCGGACCGGGCGGGTGCCGGGACGATGCTCCGGGTCGAAGCGCCGGGGGCAGCGATGCTCATCGGTTAGGCCAGGAACTCGCGGTCCCACCATTGCTTGAGGTTCTGATATTCCTTGGCGACGTAGTCGTAGTCCGTCTTCACCAACTTGGCCTGCTCGGCGGCGTTGAACGTGAGCTTTTGCGCCTGCTCGGGCGGCAGCTGCGCATTGGCGACCGTGGGCGCATAGCCCATCTTCTGCGCGAATCCGATCTGTGCGGCCGGCTCCAGCGAAGCATTGAGGAACGCGTAGGCGCCGTCCTTGTTGGGGGCGTTCTTGGGAACGCCGAACTCGAACAGGATCGGGATCGCGCCCTCCGCCGGCGCCACATTGGTGATGGGAATTCCGGCGTTCTGCCATTGCACGCAACGCGCGCGCCACATCGGCGTGATCCACACTTCGCCCGACTGCAGCGCCTGGGCCATGGCCTCGTTGCTCGGCAGCACGCGCACGCCGAGCTTTTTCAGCTCGATGAGCTTCTTCTTGCCGGGCTCGAAATCCGACGGCGTGCCGCCGGCCGCGACCGTGGCGACGATCAGGATCTGCGTGAACAGCAGATCGACGATCCCGATCTTGCCGCGATACTTCTCGTCCCACAGGTCGGCATAGGCCTTCGGCTCCGCGTGCGCCGGATTGTAGACCAGCACCATGCCGCTATAGATGTGCGGGACCGAATAGGCGTGCCGCAACGCCGGGACCGCGTTCTTCAGATTGGCGACCTTGGATTCGTCGAGCGTGTCGAGCGCGCCGGAGAGCGAAATGTCGTACATGTCCACGTCGGACAGGCAGGCGATGTCGAGCGTGCCGCGCGGCAGGCGCCGTTCCGCGATCAGCTTGTTCTTGCGCGGGCCCTGCGCCGCGACGTCCCATTGCACGCCCACGCCCTTGGGCTCGAGCAGCGGCTTGACGATGTTGGCGTCGAGCAGGTTCTGGTAATCGCCGCCCCAGGTACCGACCACGCAGGTTGCCGTTTGCGCGCGCGCGCGCTTGAAGCCGAGCGCCGCCGCGGAGGCAAGCGCGCTCGCGCCGAAGCCGAACGCGCGGCGGGTAAGTTGCGATCGCGGAGCATCCACCATGGCCGAGTTCTCCTTCATGAATTTCCCGCAGCTGCGCGGTCCGACGGTTCGAGCAGCAGGCTTGCGTCGGGCGACCACACCACCCGCACCGTCTCACCCGGCGCCGGACCGGCGCCGGAGCGTTGCGCGGTCGGCGCATGCACGATCAGCCGCTCGCCCGATGCGAGCTCGATCATAGACTCGGTCGTGGGCCCGAGGAAGGTGACCACCTTGGCGATACCGTCGACCGAATTGAGTTGCTCCGTTCCGCCGGTGCCGTACAGGATTTCCATGCGCTCCGGCCGCACCGCCAGCACCGAGACGCCCGGCCGCCCCTCGCCGGCGAAATGAATGCACAGCCCGGAGCGGGTGCGGAACACGCCCGGCCCGGCGATCTCGCCCTCGAAGAAATTCGACTTGCCGATGAAGTCGGCGACGAACGCCGAGCGCGGCTGATCGTAGAGCTCGCGCGGCGTGCCGACCTGGACGATGACGCCATGGTCCATCACCGCCAGCCGGTCGGCGACCGTGAGCGCCTCTTCCTGGTCGTGGGTCACGAACACGGTGGTGAGCCCGAGCTCGCGCTGCAATTGCCGGATCTCGAGCCGCACCTCCTGGCGCAGCTTGGCGTCGAGATTCGACAGCGGCTCATCGAGCAGCAGCACATCCGGATTGACGACCAGCGCGCGGGCGAGCGCAACGCGCTGCTGCTGCCCGCCGGAAAGCTCGCGCGGGTAGCGCGGCTCGAATCCGGACAGCCGCACCAGGCGCAGCGCATCGGCGACTCTGGCGGCGATCTCTTGCTTCGGCAGCCCGCGCATTTCGAGCCCGAACGCGACGTTCTGGGCGACGCTCATGTGCGGAAACAACGCGTAGCCCTGGAACACCATGCCGGTCGAGCGCCGGTACGGCGGCTCGGCGGTGACGTTGCGGCCCCCGATGCGGATCTCGCCAGCGGAGGGCAGGATGAACCCGGCAATCATGCGCAGCGTCGTGGTCTTGCCGCAGCCGGACGGGCCGAGCAGCGCGAGGAGCTCGCCGTGCGCGACCGCAAGCGAGAAATCCCGTACCGCAAGCGTGCCGCCGTAGGCCTTGCTGACGCGATCGAGCGTGAGCTCCGACACTCACACCACCTTGGAGAGCTTCACGAATCGGTCCGTCGCCAGCAGCCCGACCCCGATGATGGCAATCTGCATCACGGAAACCGCCGCGACCGTCGGATCGAACTTCCATTCGAGATATTGCAGCATTGCGATCGGCAGCGTGCTGCGGCCCGGCCCGATCAGGAACAGCGACATTTCCAGGTCGGTGAACGAGACGATGAAGCTGAAGATGCCGGCGGCGACCACCCCCGGGCGGATCATCGGCAGCGTGATGCGCCGGAACGTCGTGAACGGTCTTGCGCCGAGATTCATCGCGGCTTCCTCCACCGAGCGATCGAGGCCGACGAGGCTTGCGGACACCAGCCGGACGGTCCACGGGATCGTCAGCGCCACGTGCGCGACGATGAACCCGGGCAGGGTCGCGATCAGGCGCACGCCGGTCGAGAGCTCGATCTCGATGAAATAAATGTAGATCGCCGTTCCCGCCACGATGCCGGGAACGATGAGCGGCGAGAGCAGGAAGGCGGCGAGCGCTTCGCGGGCGGGGAAGCGGCCGCGCACGAGCGCGAAGCTCGCCGGGACGCCTAAGATCAATCCCGCCAGCATGGAAAACACGCCGATCTCGATCGAGCTGAGGAACCCGTGGAGGAATGCGGCATTGGCCCAGGCATTGCCGAACCAGCGCAGCGTGTAGCCTTGCGGCGGAAAGGTGATGATCTCGTTCTTGAACAGGCTCACCCAGATGACGAAGATCAGCGGGGTGAACATGAACAGGAAGACCAGCGCAACGCAGGCAAGATACGCGGCGCGCAGCGGCGACGGCCGTGGCCGGGGCCGCTGCAGGCGCGCAGCAATTTCGCTGGTCGGCATTGGGTCTCCGGGCAGCCACGAACGCTAGAGCCGAACCTCCCGGCGCACAAGGCAAGCCACGGCGATCACAGCCGATTCTTGACGAAGCGGCCGCCTTGCATGATGGCCGGGATGCGTTCGCCCTGCCCGCCGAGCACGCCGAGATCCTTGAGCGGATTTCCGTCGACGACGATGAGGTCGGCATAGGCCCCCGGCGCAATGGTGCCGAGCCTGCCCCCCATGCCGAGCACTTCGGCGGCGATGCTGGTCGCGCTGGCGATGATTTCCTGCGCCGGCAAGACGCGGCTGCGGATGGTGAACTCTTCCGACTGGCGGCGATGCATCTCACCCAGCAGATCCGAGCCGTATGCCATTCTCACGCCGGCGTCGCGCAGGATCTCGAGCGACATGAGCCCGGCCAGACGCACGTCGTCTATTTTGGCGATCGAAACTTCCGGCAGGCCGTACCGCGCGCCCTCCTCCTTGAGCGCCTCGAAGGTGACGAGGGTGGGCACCGCCCAGGCGCCGCGCTCGACCATCAACTCCGCGGTCGCCGGCGTGATCAGGTTGGCGTGCTCGACCGACTTGACCCCGCATTCGACCGCGCGGCGGATCGCCTCGTCGGTGTAGAGGTGGGCCGCCACATAGGTATTGGCCATCTCGGCTTCCTCGACCAACCGCGGCGATTTCCTCGCGCGAGAACCCGAGAAAGACGATCGGGTCCGTGGGCGAAGCGATGCCCCCGTTGGCCATGATCTTGATGAGGTCGGCGCCCGCCTTGATCTCCTCGCGGGCGGCACGGCGCACTTGCGCGACGCCGTCGCAAATGCGCCCGAGCGCGCCGAGCCGCCGCCCGAAATAGCGCGCCTCGCGCGCGTCGAAGCGGCCGCGCAGATCGCCATGTCCGCCGGTCTGGGAGAGTGCCTTGCCGCAGATGAAGAGGCGCGGGCCCGAAATCGCGCCTTCCTGCAGCGCCAGCTTGAGGCCGAAGTCGGCGCCGGCGACGTCGCGCACGCTGGTGAAGCCGCGCATCAGCATATCGCGCAGGATCACGCTCGCGCGCGCGGCGACGAGGGAGTCGGGAAGCAGCGCGTTCTGCGCCAAGTTGACCAGCGTCGCCACCACGTGGACGTGACAATCGATCAGGCCCGGCATCACGATCTTGCCGGCAAGATCGATCGCATCCGCGGCGGTGTCGATCGGAGCGTCGCCGACTTCGCAAAAAATCTCGCCCTCGATGAGAACATTCATGCCCGGCCGCGGCTCGGCCGCGGCTCCGTCGACGATCGATGCATTGCGCAACAGGATCATGCCCGCCCTCCCTACGTTCTTTTCCGCGCTTTGTGCCCGCTCCGGTTAACCTTAACAAAAGGTTTATGCGAACGTTAAAGAAACGTTTATTCCCGCAAGCGGCGCGCACGATTAGAGTTTTTGGCCTGCCGAGGCCATCACAGGATTCGCGCCGTGTCCAATCTGAGTACCTACGTTGCGGGCGCGCTGGCCGCTGTCCTGGTCATGGATCATGCCGCGACGATCGGAAACTTCCGGCCGGCTTTTGAGCTCCCCGAGGCCGCGGGGGAATTCGCGGAGCCGAGTATCAGGATAAACCGCGGGCTCAAGGGCGACCGCTGGGCGCCGGTTCGCACACAACGCGATTCCAGGCCGGTCAATGCGCCGCTGGAAGTCGTCGATTTTCCGACTGGAAGCACGGGTGGGCAACGCTCCGTCGCGTCTCCAGGATACCCGATGGGCAATGTCACGGCCGTGGTGAAGCGGGAGATGCCCACCCGCGACGAACAGTCCGGCAAACGCGTGCTGCCGTTGGGCTGCGAGTCCGCATTCGGGAGACTGGCGGCCCCGCCGCTGGCTCATGTGCTCGGCCGTTGCATCATATGAAGTAGGAAGGCGGGTGCGACGGTCTCGGCGATCTTGGGAACTCTTGGCACTGAAAATCTTGCTTGTGATGCGCACTTCAGCCGAGAAGGAATCGCGAGGACCATGAGGCTCTTGCTTCGAATGGCCTTCTGGCTGGGCGTGGTGATCGTGCTGTTGCCGAACCCGGCTTTCCGGCCCGGCGCGCTTGAGCCATCAACGAGCGCGACGCAAGCGGCCGCCCCGAAGACTGCAAGCCCCGATACGGGCCGGATCTGTCCGCGGCAGCTCGACGCCTGCTGCTCCGGCTTTCAGGCATTCGCCAAGCTTTGCCGAAATCTCCATCAGTTCCTCACCCAACGCGGCGCGCAGCGCCGCAGCAAATCCGCGGGCGATACCGCGGGGGCCTCTCAGAACACCCTGACGCCAACGGATCTCGTGATGCCCTGGCGCGGATCGGCACCGCGCAAGGAACCCGGGGCAAGACGGTCGATCTGAGGGGATTGCGACTTCGGGGGCGGATTCCGGGGTCATGGCTCGTGGATCGGAACACTGCATGCTCGAGTCCGCCGACCGGTTTCGCCGTTCCTGCTGAGCCCGACGCGCCGCCTAAGCCACCCGTTAAGTCTCGATTCAGGTCCTGGCCTGATGATCCTCCGGGACGTGCCATGGCCCCGGATCGGATCGAATGAGCGAGGAATGCCCCGCCGAGCCCGGCGCGCCGCCGCTCGAGACCGATCCGATTGAGAGCACATATGAAGTCAAGCCGCCTCGTCCCGAGGAGGCATGGGCTCCGAACCTGGCTGACCAGGACCGTGAGATCCCGGTCGGGTTCCTCACGCTTGCACTGATCGCCGCGCTCGGATTGGCATGGATCGGCGGCACCTACTTGTATCGCTTGGTCGCAGAACCACCGTTGACCGGCCACGCGGCCGTCAAGGCAGTCGTCGAACGGATCCTCATCGTCGAATCCAACGGCGACCCGAATGCGAAGAACAGACGGTCGAGCGCGACCGGTGCCGGTCAGTTTCTCGATGGCACATGGCTCGAGACGATCCGGATGCACCGGCCCGATCTCGTGAAAGGACGCAACGAAAAGCAGCTGTTGGAACTGCGACGGGAACTGGAACTTTCTCGCGAGATTGCAACGCGAATGGTCGAGCGCAACGCCGCAATGCTGAGCAAACGCGGCCTTTCCGTCACGCCCGGCACGCTCTACCTGACCTATTTTGCCGGCCCCGCAGGAGCCATAGCGATCCTGTCCGGTGCGGAAGATCTCGACGCCGCCGCGCTGATGGCGAGCGCCGATGCAAGCGGCCGTACCACACGCGAAAAGCTCGTGACCGCCAATCCGTTCCTGGGGACACTTACGGTCGGCGATCTCAAGAACTGGGCCGATCGCAAGATGCGCGGCTTGTGATTTCAGGCGAACGCGAGGGCTATAGCGGCGACGACCACCGCGGTTCCGATCCGCAATCTGGCTTGGTCAAGTCCTTACGTATGAATGATGAAATCGTGATGCCAAATACCGAAGTGAAGGTCCTCGCCCCCAGTCTCATTGACCAGCGGGTTGTGGCCGCCTGTCAGGTCACGAATCGTATCTTGTAGCTGACCGTTATTGACAAGAGGATTATGCTGCCCCGTCACGTCCTGAAGCGATTGTTGCAGCTGCGCCAGCTGGTCTTGATGGTGAGCCAACAGAGTATCCAGTGCGAACGAATGCGCGTTATCGAATTGCTTGATCGAATTAGAAATGGCGCCAGCCCAAGAATCGCCAAGCGCTTCTCCGAAGTTCCCGACCGATCCGGTATCAGACGTCGCGGGCGGATCGACCAGGAGCGTGCCCCCGCTCCCGTCATCCGAGAGCGTCCATGTTGAGCCGGTGTAATTCCCTACCAGTTGGATCTTGTCTACGTTCGTTCCGTCAGTCACGGTGAGGGTCGTGATATTGGTGGCTTTGGAATAGGTGACGTTGCTTACTCGGGTGTCCGCTCCGAAACTGATGTTCGTGAGATCGATCGTATCGCTCCCGGAGAGCCCTATGATCTTGCCGCTGAAGGTCGATGGATCTTCGAGCACAAGTTCGCCTGTCGCCCCGGAGAAGACCACATTGTTGCTGTCCGAGCCATCAAGCTGCAGAGTGGCGCCTGCATCGATCTGGAACACTCCGGTTCCCGAAATGCTGCCCGCGACCTCCAGCGTGCCGCTCACGACTTCGACCTTGCCGTTGTCGGTCAGCGTCCCGGCAATCGTGTCCGAACCGCTGAATTGCAGCGTGGCCCCAGAATCGACTTTGAACGCGCCCGTTCCCGAAAGGGTCCCGGCGATTTGCAGCGTATCGCGGGCAACCTCTATCATGCCGTAATCGGCGATTGGTTCCGATATCGTGTAATCGCCATGTGAGATCAGAAACGTGCCGTTCGTTCCTATAAATATCGACGCCGCCAGCAACCCGCCGTTATTGAGCTCGAAAGTACCGGCATTGACGGTCAATGTGCCGGACAGCGTCAGCGAGGCATCGTCCCGAACCGTGGCTTGGGCATCATTCACAATCAGCGCGGATGCGACGGCCGGCTGCGAGATGGTGACGGTATAGCTGCTGCTCGTGCCGTTGATCGCATTGGCATCGATCACAGCAGTCATGGTGGAAGTCGGAGATGCGAGGGTCCAATGCGGATCTGAGCTCCAGTTGCCGTTCGAGGTAATTTTCCAATGATCGTCCGGAACCTCGACCGTAACCGACTCCGTGGTGCTGGCCGTATTCGTCTGGCCTTCGCTGTCTTTCGACGTAGCCGTGACGTTCAAGGTAAAGCTAGTGTCCGTCGTCGGCGTGATCGTCAGGCTCGACAGGTTCCAGCCGATGATGTCGACCGAAGTGTTGCCAGTACTCGCGGTGAAGCTGTGCCCGGCGCCATCGCTCAGCGTCGCTCCCTCCGGGATATCGCTGATCAAGAGCGACGACAGCGTGCTGTCGCCATTGGCCGAGGCGGTGATCTTCAACGGGATCGGGCTGCCCTCGACCCCCTCGACAGACACCGCCGTCACGGTCGGCGCCAGCGGATCCACCGTCACCGGTTCGGTGTTGGTAGCCGAATGGCTTTGGCCGCCGCTATCCGTCGACGTCGCCGTCACGCTCAGGGTGAAATTGGTGTCGGTCGTCGACGTGATCGTTAGGCTCGACAGTTTCCAGCCGATGATATCGACCGATGTGTGGCCAGGGCTCGCCGTGAAGATGTTACCGGTACCGTCGCTCAGCGTCGCTCCTACCGGAATGTTGTCGATCAGAAGCGACGACAGGCTGCTGTCGCCATTCGCCGAGGCGGTGATCTTCAACGGGATCGGGGTGCCCTCGATCCCCTCGACGGACACCGCCGTCACGGTCGGCGCCAGCGGATCCACGGTCACCAGTTCGGTGGTGCTCGCCGTATTGGTCTGCCCGTCGCCATCCGTCGACGTGGCCGTCACGCTCAAGGTGAAATTGGTGTCGGTCGTCGGCGTGAGCGTAAGGCTCGACAGGTTCCAGCCGATGATATCGACCGACGTGTGGCCAGGGCTCGCCGTGAAGGTGTTACCGGTACCATCGCTCAGCGTCGCTCCCTCCGGGATATCGCAGATCAAGAGCGACGACAGGCTGCTGTCGCCATTGGCCGAGGCGGTGATCTTCAAGGGAATGGCGCTCCCTTCGAGCCCTTTCACCTCCCCGGCTGACACCGTGGGCGCCAGAGGGTAGACCGTCACCCGCTCGGTAGTACTCAGTAAATGCGTTTGCCCGCTGCTATCGGTCGCCGTTGCTGTCACGCTCAGGGCGAAATTGGTGTCGGTTGTCGGCGTGATCGTCAGGCTCGAGAGGGTCCAGTCGATGATATCCACCGACGTGTTGCCGGCGGTCGCCTTAAAGGTGTGGCCGGCGGCGTCGCTCAGCGTCGCTCCCACCGGAATGTTGCCCACCACCAGCGACGATACGGTGCCGCCATTGCCTGACGCTGCCACGTTGAGCGGTATCAAGGTCCCTTCCACGCCACCAACCGGCTGTGCCGTCAAAGTCGGCGGCGGCGGCGAAGGGAGCGGAGGAATGAGGTCATGCGTAATAAAGGGAACGTCGGTCGCGTTCAGATTGATATTTAGAAGGGGTATGCCGTTGCCGTACTGCTCGAACAGCAGCGGAGCTAAAAGTCCTCCAGGAGGCGTGCTCGAGCCACCTGGTCCGGCCCGGTTGAAAAGATTGTCCTCTTGCCCGGCTAAGAAAGTGCGAAATGCCTCCCGGTAAGCTGATTGGAACTCCGCCCTTTGCCCAGGTGTAATCGTGAAATATTCCGCTGCGGAGCCCTTTGCGCGAAGGACGAGCACGATGTCGGGGTTGTCGACGACGCCGAGGACCTGTGATGGGTCTTCTCTGGATAGGAGAACGTATGTGCCGTATTTGCCGTGCGGTTTGTCGTCCTGGTCTGTCGGGTCTATCGTATCATTATCAAGGACCGCATCCCCTCCCATCGCATGCATGTCCCGAACGCCATAAAGAGTCAGAGCGGCCAGCGTTAAGATACCGATCCCGCTGCTTGGCGCGCTGCCTCCTATCCGCACGGTTCCGATCGGCGTGTGGATATTGATGTTGCCGGTAGCCGCGACTTTCCCAGCGATATAGGCGAACGTCCCCTGGATCACATTGACGAGGGCCGCATTGGACGTGCCGCTCGGGTCGTACAGGAACTCGCTGACCGCTATGCGGCCGCTGGCGGCAAGGTTGAAGATGGTGCCGTCGGGAAAGGCGATGCCGGCCGCACCATCAGCTGCTGTCTGGACCATATCGCCAAGGTGGACGAGATCGCCGCGTTTCGCGTCGAGAGCGCTTCTGTTGGCACGTATGATGGTGACGGAACCACTTACCCGCACCAGTTTCGCAACTTCAGCAGCCTGCCCCACCTGGTCGGACACCGGCACCGCGTCCCAGCTGGCATGCTGCATGCCACAAGGCTTCCCAACGGATCCGCTCGGGGGAGCCGTCCGCTCGGCGAAACAGTCCGGCAGGATCGCGCGATCCTGTACAGAATCCGAATTTTGAATGGGGACGGGCACAAAGCCGCGTTCCGCCGGGTCAGAATCGCGGAGCATGCCAAGCTCCTTCCCGTCACTATGGGTCACCCACCCCAGCCCAAGTCAATTTGGCACCAGAGTTATGGCGAGTGTGTGAAATACATCACCGCATTTTAAAAAAGATCGTAGCGTTTACCCGGCCAAGACGTGGATTTAGGACCGGGTGAGGCGTCCGGCGTTTCGATCACCCCCACAATTGGATTGGCGGCCGTGCTGCGCTTCGCATCATAGGCCTCAATCCTTGTCGCGGGAGGAGCTCGAGCGCGCACAAACCTGACTGTGGGTTTAGTCGATGCGCTAGAAAGCCCGGGCAACGCCGAGTCCCGGCTGACAACGCAGATAGCTCTGCGAGCCCCGCTCACTCGCCCAAATCAGCTGGTCGCCGATGATCATCAGACGGACGTTGGCCGTCCAACGATCCTGCGCATTGGAGCAATTGGCGACGACCTCCCATCCGCGCGTGGTGCGCTTCTTACTCTCGAAGGTGCACAATGTTTCGCCGGCCCAGGCGCCCTGGCCATCGATTACGGCGGGCAAAAATCCTTTCTTATTGAGCCTGGGCGAACAGGCACTCGCGTCCACGCCCCAGATTCCTATGAATGGCTCCGCCCTTTCTACGCTGCCGTTGAAGAGGCTGCGTTCGGTGGCTTCGTCCCAAACGTCATCCGCCGACAAATCGTGATCCGACTTGAACGCCTTGAGCGCCTTGCGGGATAGCGGACCCCACACGCCGGTGGCGGATACTGACAAATAACCAAGTCGGTTCAGCCTTTGCTGAACCTCTTTGGCGTGATCGTGATCGAGCAAGTTGCGCCGTGGCGTTTCGACTTCCGGCTCCTCGCTGACTTGCGTGGCGGCGTCCGTCAATTGCGCGAGTTTCGCCGGTTCTGGAGCGCGATAGGAGACCTCTTGTGAAGGAGGAAGGCCGGGCATCGGGTGCTCGAGCAGCCCACTGGCCGCGAGCCCAGCCTCGTCGTTCCTTGCCGCCGTGAGCGACTCCGTTATGCCGGCATGTTTGAATTGGGCCTGGGGCGGCGTCATTATGATCGCGAAACAAAATAAGAAGGACCCGATCACGCCCAGCCTGGCCGGAATGCAGGGGTGACGTAGATGAACCGCAAGTGCCGCTGCCGCCGTTAGCCCTTTTGCCATCCAGCTTCGCAAGTGAAGGCGCTTGCGAAGTTTTCGTGCGCGCCTTCCCCACGGAATGGTCGTCCATGCTCTCTCGTGCACATAATAGAGCACGATTTTGGTGATGGTCTCGGCGCTCGCGATCGAACTTGCGAGCAGGAGATTTCTTGTCACCAGATACGATAACACCAGAGTATCCAAACTTCCTGCTACGCGCCAGCTGATTGCCTTCGCCAAGGACCTATGATGACCCTCCCAGGCGCCGAGAAGCATGTCGAGCCCTCAAATGCCAGCGAATTTCGTCGAACTCATTCAATCCAACACGGAGCTAATTTACGGGGCTCGGCTTGGGCAAATCGGAGCCGTTCGCATCGTGCAAATGCTTCAGCTGTTCGCCCAGCAGGACCCATGCCCGCGCCAAGTCCACAAGCACGGACTTTTCTTCCGGGCCTTTCGCTCGCTCCGCCATGCGCAGGCACTCGATTGCGTCACCTTGGAAGTTAATGACATTGCTCATCTGCCGCACTCCACTGAACCGTACCCCAATCGCGATTCGGGATGCTCCACTTGCCGTCGGGCGAATTTATGATTCCCGCGGGTCATGATTGGGGCGCCGCGATCCGTAAGCCGTGCCGAGGGCAGCAACGCAAAATACCTAAACCGCGCAAGCGGAAACTGAGAACGGTTCACGTATCGGGCTTGCAAGAGGATCGAAGTTGCAGCGGACAATAAGGCGATTGTGGCGGGTGAAATTCCGTCCCCGGTGGCTCGCGGCTCGTGGAACCGGATTGCTGTTCATCGTCATGATGGCGTTCATGCGCACGGTCGCCGGCGTGTTGGGCCATGACGCGGATCGCCTCGGTCGAGCAACCAGTACCAGCATTCAATCATAAGAAGTTCGCCGGATGTCGTTCGCACGAACTGGTGTATTTCATGAATTTACCTCACACGCGCCACAAACTGAGCGCATGATTCGCGTGCTGGGCGACATGACCCCTCCCGGCAGGACGGTCTCGATCACCAAGTTTCCACGGGCGCTCGGCGTGCGTCGCCAAGCGCATCTGGGTGCCATATTTGCTGACGAATGATGGAAACGGAATCGCGGCCATCCATTACCACGGGCTTTGAAATTGCGCATGGCGAGGCCGGATGCCCGCCGGTCCACAGAGGAGAGTTCGCGGAGCTCTAGCACGCTCATGACCAATTACTATCCCGTGATCGCCCGGGGCATCGCCGGCCTGAACGACAATAGCGCCGAATCTCGACGCGCTCTGTACGAACGCGTGCTGACCGCGCTCGTCGAGCAACTGCGGGAGCTCGATCCGCCACTTGAAGAACCGGAGATTCTGCGCGAGCGCCTGTCCTTGGCAGATGCGGTTCGCAGGGTGGAGGCGGACGCAGCGGTCCCCGCCGCGGGCGACCGATTCGGCGAATCGAAGCCGGCGCGCCGGACCTTTGCAAGAACGCGTGCCGCGGGGTTCGATGGGTCCTCTGTCGCCACAGGAATCGAGGCGCCGAATCTGGTGCCTGAAGGTCAAGGTAGTGCCCCGCGGGGCTTGCGGTGGCCCGCCCAGCCTCGGCCGCCGGCGAATGCTCCCCGACGCGGAGGTCGATTCATCCACCTCGTGGCCCTCATCACTGCTTGGCTCGCAGTCTTGGCGACCGTTGCGCTCGGTTGGGCACTGTATTGGCAGCGCGATCAGGTGAAAGCCTGGTTCGGGGGGAGTCCCGTTGCAGAATGGCAGCGCGTAATCGATCCCCCGCGCCCCAAGATCGCCGACCGCGTCGGTCCGGGGCAGCAGACGGGACAGGCCGTATCCGTTGAGAGCGCCTCGCTGTACGAGGAAGATCCGGTCGACCAACAGGGAAAACGTTACGCCGGATCGGTAGCCTGGAAAGCCGAGATGATGTCGCCGGAAGGCAAACCGCCGGAGCTTGTGATTCGCGCCTCGCTGGAAATCCCGGAGCGTCATATGCGCATGACGGTTTCGCTCCGCCGCAATCCCGACAAGACGCTGCCCGCCAGCCATACGATCGAGATCGCATCTCAGTCTCCTGCCGACTTTGGTGCAATCTCCAGCATTCCGGCGCTTTTGATGAAATCGGGAGAGCAGACGAACGGGTCGCGGCTCGCCGGAGCCACCGCAAAGGTGACCTCCGGGTTGTTCCTCGTTGGCCTCTCGGCGACCGAAAGCGACATGCAGCGCAACCTGCAAATGCTCAAGGAGCAGCCCTGGTTCGATATTCCGCTCATCTACGAGAACGGCAGGCGTGCAATCCTGGCATTCGAGAAGGGCGCGGCCGGCGAACGCGCGTTCCAGGAGGCGTTCAGCGTTTGGCGTGACTGACATGCCCATTGGCCTGCCAAGGCCCGGCAAGCGCGAGCTCGTCAAGTCGATCGACCTACGCGGCCGCATACGGCGAGAGGCCTCCATTCGCCGTCGAGGCCCGTAGACCCAAGCGAGAGCGACAACCCGCTCCTCCGCTCGCCTCCGGTTTCTGCGACCGGATGTGTCATAATTGCAACGTGCTGCAAAATTCGCTCTCAGGCGATTGACCAGCCCAGATCCCCCCATAATGGCCGATGAGATTGTCAGCCTGGCCGGTCCCGATCGCGGCGGGCTGGACGGGCTGGAAGGGGAGATCGGGACCGCGCCTTTTGCAGACTACTCGAAGCCGGTCGGAATCGATCCGGCGCCCGTGTCACATGTCGTAAGGATTCCGATGTCTACCATTGCTCTCGTCGATGATGACCAGAATATCCTCATCTCGTTGTCGATGGCTCTCGAGGCCGAGAGCTTTCGGGTCCTGACCTATTCCGACGGCGTCTTGGCGCTTCAGGGATTCAAAGCCACTCAGCCGGACCTTGCCGTCCTGGATATCAAGATGCCGCGGATGGATGGAATGGAGTTGCTACGGCGCCTGCGAGAACAATCGGATCTGCCGGTGATTTTTCTCACCTCGAAAGCGGAGGAGACGGATGAGCTGCAGGGCTTGCGACTCGGAGCGGATGATTTCATTCGCAAGCCGTTCTCCCAGCGGGTTTTGATCGAGCGGATCAAAATGCTGTTGCGGCGAAGAAGGTCCGGGTCGGGCTACGGCCCTCGGGAGGCTACGCCCGCCGCCCAGATGGAATGCGGCGATTTGCGCTTGGATGCGGCGCGCCGGACTTGCACCTGGATGGGCACTCCCGTGCCGCTCACCGTGACGGAGTTCTTGATCCTGCAAGGGCTCGCGAGCCATCCCGGCATGGTCAAAAGCCGTGGCACGCTGATGGATGAAGCCTACGGCCACGAAACCTACGTCGATGAGCGCACCATAGACAGCGTGATCAAGCGTCTGCGCCAGAAATTGAAGGCGGTCGATGCCCGCTGCGATCTGATCGAGACGCTTTACGGCGTGGGTTACCGCTTGCGAGAGGCGCGTCGAGCCCACGCCTGACCAGGCCCGCAGGCTCCTGAGGCGGAAACTCGGCACGATAAACTCGCGGCAGCCCAGAATTTTGGATTCCAAGCGGGGATGCTGGCCATAAAAATAATCCGCTTGTGGACTATCGTAATCGTGACTCGTCGAAGCCATAATCTTGACGCGTCACTTGCACAAATTTCCATCGCGGGCTTGATCAGTATTCGTGTGCTTCGCCCGAGTACCTCGCGTGCTGGCTGCATTGCTGTCGAGTGGCAGATATCGATTGCTGGTTCGGCAGCGGCTCTGCCCATTTGATGTCGGACGAGGGACTCTCCATGAACATGCACAGACCCATGACGCCCGCCGATGACGCGCAATCGTTTGCGACAGTCGAAGGACAGATCCGGGAGGTTATCAGGCGAGAGGTAGCGGGTTCCCCCAAACCGCCCGCGGAAATCGAATCCGGTGCGGGCGGCGTCAGTTCGATCATTCAGCGCGTTGCGGGCTCGTCGGTCAAGGAGATCAATAGACTCGAGAGCGAACTCAAGGAGCTGGTCGCGGAGCTGCAGGGTTTGCGAGAATTATTGCAAAACGAAGGGCAACGCGTTCAGCGGGAAATAGCCGGATACGCTCACCTGAGCCAGTTGGCGATGAACTCCACCGCAATTCTCGATGACGGCATGAACAAATGGAAGGCCGCAGTCGAGGATGTCCGCCGGAACGGCTGATGCGCGCTTACGTCAGCGAGGTTGAAGCGCATCATGACGAGCGCGGATAAAATCTTCTCGACTCAAGCTTGGCGGAGCGCAGAGGTTACGGCGAAGCGATCATTCGAAAAGGACCGTCGCCGCAATGAGGCCGATCATCATCCACAGCGCCAGCTCGGCGGTGAAGACGAGGACCCGGGTCATGGACCTGCCTGTGCGGTTCGACTGAAGGGATGGCTCGTCACATCGCCTCCGTGACGGTCGCGGGAAGCGCACCATACGAGTTCGGAACCTCGACGTCTACCTCCAGCATCGAGGCAGTCTTGCCGCGATCGATTTTCACTTGGATCTTCTCGGGATCCACGGTGACATGTTTGGTGATGACGGCGATGATCTCGTCTCGCAGCAGCGCAATCAGGTCCGATCCGCCGATCCGCCGTTCGAATTCCAGAAGGATCTGGAGCCGCTCGCGCGCGACCGGAGCCGAACTGCGGCGGAAAAAGCCGAGCCTCATGCCGCTCTCCGCCCGAACAGCTTGCTCAGGATACTTCTTTTATCGCCCGGGATGCTCATCTCGACCGCTTCGCCCCTCAATCTTCGGGCGGCATCCGCGTAGGCCCGCGCCGGCGCGCTCGACGGGTTGCTGATCGTGATCGGCGAGCCGAAATTCGAGGCGCGCAGGATCTCCTCGCTCTCGGGTATGATGCCGAGCAGAGGAGTGGAGAGGATTTCAAGGACGTCTTCGAGCGTCAGCATCTCGCCCCGGGCGGCCCTGCCGGCATCATAGCGGGTGAGCAGAAGGTGCTTGTCGACGCGCTCGCCTTTTTCGGCCTTTTCGGTCTTTGCATCGAGCAGGCCGATGATGCGGTCGGAATCCCGCACCGAGGATACTTCCGGATTGGTCACGACGATGGCCGTATCGGCGTGACGCATAGCAAGCGTCGCTCCCCGCTCAATCCCCGCGGGACTGTCGCAGATCACCCAGTCGAATTTCGGCCGCAGGTCCCTGATGACGCGCGCGACACCGTCTTCGGTCAGCGCGTCCTTGTCGCGGGTCTGAGACGCAGGCAGAAGAAAGAGCGTCTCCACGCGCTTGTCGCGGATCAGAGCCTGCGACAGCTTGGCGGCTCCTTGAACGACATTGACGAAGTCGAACACGACCCGGCGCTCGGCGCCCATGACCAGATCGAGATTCCGCAGCCCCACGTCGAAGTCGATCACGACGACCTTCTGCCCGTTTCGCGCCAGCGCGGCCCCCAAGGCGGCCGTCGACGTCGTCTTGCCGACGCCTCCCTTGCCGGACGTCACCACCACGACCTTCCCCATCGCGTCCCCCTCTTGGTTTCAGCCGAGCGCGACCACCCGTATCGTATTGCCGTCGAGCCACGCTTGGATCGGCCGGCCGCGAAGCTCGGGTTCGATATCGTCGGCGGTCTTGTACAGCCCGTCGATGGCGAGCAGCTCGGCTTCGATCTTGCTGCAGAAGATCCGTGCCCGGGCGTTGCCGGCGGCACCCGCCAGGGCTCGGCCGCGCAGCGCGCCGTAGATATGGATCGAGCCGGCGGCGACGATCTCGGCACCCGACGCTACGGAGCCGATCACGGTCACATCGCCATGGGGGAAAAACACGGTCTGACCCGAGCGCACCGGGTTGTCGAGCAAGAGCGACGTCGGTTCCGGCTTCGGTGCTTTCGCGGTTCGAGCATTCTTGGAAGCACGGGAATCCGCCGGGTCCACGGCGCCAACCGTTCGGCCGCCCTCGAGCAACGGCGGCAGTCCGGGACCGACCCAGGATGGATCTGCTCCCTCGATTCCCATCAGGCGGATGCCGCGGCTTTCGAGCTCGGCAATCAGCCCGGCGAAATCGTATTTGCTGAGCTTTGCTCCCGAGACGTCGAGAACCACCGGCCGCCCGGCGAAAAACCCTCGCGAATTTCGCAGCCATCGGTCCAGCTCGGAAAGCCAATCCGCGATCGGCAGTTCCGCAGTGAGCGCGAATGCCAGAAAGGAACGACCTCGGAAACGAAAAGAAGCTTGAGGCTGAGCTGCGGCCGGCGCGCGACCGGCCGGTATCTGTTTGCGAAACGGATCATCACCGAGCGACCCGAGTGCATCCGGGGCGCGCAACGCCTTCCGCGAAGCCGAGGCGGCGTCGTCAGTCACGGCCCCACTACTCTGGTTTGCGGGCTGGTGCTGGGATGGCCCAGTCGTCATGGTTCGGCCTCCCCCTCCGAGGTCGCCAGAAACGATGAAGCCCCCTGCTCGTCCGATCTTCCCCTTACGCCGGAAGCGCGTACGCGAATCACTGACGGAAAGGTCGCCAAACTTTGGGCCGAAATTGCGACAGTTGCGGCCAGATCATGGCAGCGCTCGTCTTCTCCCAAAAATGGTGCGAAATGTTTGCGGTTTCGATGCGCAAACTGGGGGACGCAAGAAATGCCGGAGGGCGCCGTTGTTTCAGATCTGTCGGATGCAGCGGGCGCGTCGAGAGACATTACGACAGTCAGCGCAACGTCACCACTGACCCGGAGCCAGTTTGCCTTTCCCGTAGCCCTGATGCCAGACCCCCGAAACATCGTTTCCATGGAAGGCCTTGCCGGAAAACGGCGATTCGGACGTGTATATCGCCACAAAAAAGTTGGAGGCTTCGGGGTCTCCCAGACGATATTTTTCGAGAAACACTGCGTGTTCAAAGCTCGTTATGGAGTCGGGCAACGCCGCGAAGTCGATTTCCTGCTTTTGTTGAAACAAATACACGCCGTATCGATCGGAAACTACCGGGATATGGGGAGCACGGTATGGTTGCAGAACGGCAATCATTTTGATGCTCGAAGCACTCTCGGACTCCACGTAGCCGGTGCCGCTGAGCAGATCGCCCGGAATGTTCCCCACGATCCAATGACGCACCGGCGCGTTCTGCCCCGGAGCAACCGAGTCCGGCCACGATCCATTGGCATTCCCATCGAAGTCCAGCATCATCAAGGTATAGCGTTTTCCCGGATCGGCTCGCTTCCACCGCACGACGGGAGCCGCCGGTATGTCCGATTGGAGAAAAAGATTGCCGCAGCCAACCGCACCGTTGTAGCGCCCATCCACGATCGCGAACGTGACCTCGAGCGGCGGCGTCGAGCATCCGTAACTCAGCTCGTTCGCGGAACCGGGAGGTGGTGTCGCAAACACCACGCAAAAGACGATGAGCGCCACGATTCGCCGTGTTTGTTCAGTCATATTATTTGCATCTAGGTTCCGGCGCGATCTGTCCGAGTGCGCGGACGATGACGAGGTCACGTCCCTTGGTCTTGGCCATGAACATGTTCATGGTCGCGTGGTGATTCTTGCCGATCGTCACAGTTCCTGTGGGTGATTTGATCATCAGTCGTTCTAGGGCATCGATCATCGATTCTTTGTCGACCTTTCCGGCCTTTTCGATCGCCGCCTTCATCGCGATCAGCGCGTTGTAATGCGTCATCACGTAGTTCGACACCGTGGCATCGGCGCTGGCTTCGGCCCGGGCCCTGGCGACAAACGCCTTGACCGACGGCATGTCACTCGTGGCGACGAACGGCACCGCAACGAACATGTTCTGACCCTTGCCACCGAAGACGCCCAGGTCGGTCTCGGACAATCCGAGGAACGCAACTCTGGTGTCCTTCAACAGTCCTAGGTCATCCGCCTGCGGGATAAAATTCAGACCATCGCCTTTCAGCGCGAACAGCAGAACCTTTGCCTTGGTCGCGGCAATGCGCGCGATCATAGGGGCGAAATCGGTTTCCTTGCCGAACCTTGCCGACGACGTGGCCGCCGAGCTTGGAAATGATCGGCTCCGCAGCCTCGAACATCCTGTGCGGCCAGGCACGATCGGCCCCAAGCAGGAAATAGGTGTTGCCGAAGCTACGATTCATGTAGGGCAGCAGCTGGGCGAGCTCCTGATTGGGAACGGTGCTGAACGAAAAAATGTAGCGACTGCACTGGCCTCCTTCGTAGTTGGTGGCATAGAGCAGCGGCGTCCTCATGCTCTCGATCACGGGCGCGATTGCATTCAAGTTTCTCGAGGTGATCGGGCCGACGACCGCCAGCACGCCGTCGCGCTCGATCAACTTGCGCGTCGCGTCCACTGCGACCGCCGGATCGGTCTTGTCGTCCTCATAGATCACTTGCACGGGCCTGCCGAGGATGCCGCCGCCCGCGTTGATTTCGTTGGCGGCAAGCTCGAGTCCGAGCTTCGCCTGCCTGCCGTAGAGCTCGACGCCGCCCGAAAACGGCAGTACTGCACCGATCTTGATCGAGTCGGCAGACCATGCGCTTGTCGAATTCGTCATCGATGCGCAGCAAATTAGCCATGCAAACGAGACGAGACGGATACATCTGGCGAGCGATGATATGTTTTCATCTGAAACATCGATCACCGGATTTTTCATCCGCAGTGCTCCGTGCTGCTGCGCCGAGAACGTTTGGCGTCGGCGATCAGAAGTACCAGGCGAATACGAATACGAGCAAAGCATACAATCCGATCACAAGGCCCGCGCCGGCAAAATCGATCCATCTCGCAGCTCCGGCCGCGGGTCGTAACCACCATTCGAACACCCGGCTCGCCCATGGCACAAGCCAATTGAGCGATGTGACGCTCGCCACGTTGCCGATGAACAATGCGATCGCGAAGGGAAGGCTGGCACGTCGTGTCAGGAGCGGCGTTTGCACGAAAGCTCCAAACAGAAAGACCACCGGATAGAGCATCAACAGAACCAGCATGTTCTGCTTCCAGACCGGCGGTGCAGCCCGTTCGCCGGCCCCGCCCGAGAACCAATGGTCGAAGCCGGTGCGGGCAATGCGCGCGTGGAACTCCTCGGTGAACGGCGTCGCCTCCTCCAGCAGCTTGCTGCGTTCCGGGGAGTCGAGCCAGGCCTGCAGGTTGGCGTCGGTATCGAAGCGCACGATGGCGAGCCAATCATTTTGCACGCCCGGGATCGGCGGCTCGAACCGGTAGCCCTGGAAGCCTGGGGCCTTGGACTGGGCGGCGGCGATCCGCTGCTCCCATTGGCGATAGGCGGCCTCCTGGCCGGACTTGACGCGCGTCGAGATCACGGCGGAAACCGGCGCGGGCAGCACCCCCGATCCGCCGTCGGCCACGACGTGGATGTCGTCGTGCCCGACCAGCATCGGCTGCGCCTCTTCCACCCGTTTCAGCCGGTCGCTGGAATTGAGCCATGTAAGAGCTTCGGCGGCGCTGGCGAACCGCTGCAGGATCACCCAGTCGACCTGCCCGGGCGGGCTCGGCGGCATCACGGTCTGCTCGATGAAGCCGGGGAAGCCGGCGACGATCTTGCCGGTCTCCTGCTGCCAGTGGGCGAAAGGCGTGGCTGCGTCCGGCCGCACGCGCGTCTGCGTAATGATGGTCACCGGCCCTTTGTGGCCTGAGGATGCCGCAACGGTTTGGCCGCTCATGGCTGGAGGGCGAGCTCGGCAAAGATGCGATCAGGCGTAAACGGCAGATTCCGGAAGCGCACGCCCGTTGCGTTTGCCAGCGCATTGGCAACGGCGGGCGCGACTGGATTGATCGCGCATTCGCCCTGCGACTTGGCGCCGAGCGGACCGATCCTGTCATAGGTGTCCGCGAACAACACGTCGGTGTGCGGCACGTCGGCAATGGCGGGAATGCGGTAGTTGCGCAGCGACGGATTCACCATCTTGCCACCCGCGTCGTAGACCATGTTTTCGGTGAGCGCCCAGCCAAATCCCATGGCGACCGCGCCGTCGATCTGGCCCCTGCACTGCATCGGATTGATCAGCCGCCCGATGTCGGCGGCGTGCACGCTCTGCAGGATCCGGATCTCGCCCGTCATGCGGTGAACGGCAAGCCGAATTCCATGAACGTTGAAGGCGACCGTGCGCGGCGACAAGTAGGCCTTGCGCTTGGCCTCGAAGCGATGGCCGGCTTCGGTTCCGGCGGCATGGAGCTCGACGAGCGAAATGCGGTTGTTGCCGCCGACGACGCTGTCGTGCTCCAAGCTCCACGAGGAGGGATCCGTGGCGGTCTTGCGCGCCGCATAGCCGAGGATGTTGTCACGCAGCGCTCGCGCGGTCAGGTCCACGGCCTGGCCGGCCACCACCGTTCCGGTGCTGGCGAAGGTGCCAGTGTCGTACGGAGTGAGGTCGGTATCGGCATTGATGATGTCGATCTGATCGGCCCGCGCCCCGAGGTCGAAGGCCGCGATCTGCCGGTGCGCGGTCACGCTTCCGTTGCCCATCTCGGTCGAGCCGATGGCGAGGTGGTAGCGCCCATTGGGCAGCAGCGTCATCACCGCACCCGCGCGATGCTCGGTCGGGGGCCCGCACTCGAGCATCGCGAGCGCGATTCCGGTGCCCTCGGCCCACTCGCTGCCATCCGGCTTGGGTAATCCACCGTCCTGCCCCAGCTTTTTCTCCACCAGGTCGAGACACTGGTCGAGCCCGTAGCTGCCGAAGTCGACGTCGGAGGGGTCCTTCCAAACGGATTCGATCCAGTCGCCAGGCCGAACCATGTTCTTGCGGCGGATCGCGAACGGATCCATTCCGATCAGCCGCGCGACCTCGTCGATGGCGCATTCGATCGCAAAGGTCGTCTGCGACGAGCCGTAGCCGCGAAACCCCCCGCCGGGATCATATTTGTATAGACGGCGTAGCCGTCCGCCTTCTTGTTGGCGCAACGGTAGGAGGTGAGCGGGCTGCCGAGCGCGGCCGCGAGCGTCTCGCCCGCATGTCCCCCGTAGGCGCCAGTATTGGAGACGACGCGGACCTCGATCGCGGTCAGCGTCCCATCCCGCTTGGCACCGAGCTTCACCCGCGTGGTCATCTGGTGGCGCGTCGTCGCGCCGATGAACTGCTCCTCGCGCGTGAACTCCCATTTCACCGGGCGGCCGATCTTCAACGTCGCCAGCACGCAGAGATCTTCCGAGATCATCTCCTGCTTGCCGCCGAACCCACCGCCGACACGCTCGGTGAAGACGTGAACGTTGCGCGGAAACAATCCGAACAGATGACAGAGCTTTTGCTGAGCGATGAACGGCGCCTGCGAGCTGGTGCGCACGTGAAGCCGTCCGCCGTCGTCCTTCCAGGCGATCGACCCGTGCGTCTCCAGGTGAACGTGTTGCGCCCGCGAGGTCGAGTAGGTGTTTTCGTGGACGACATCGGCCGTCTGGAAGCCCTGCGCGACGTTGCCTATTTCGCCGTGAATATCCACGTAGATGTTGCCTTTGGCCTCGCCTCGCTTCTGATGCAGGATCGGAGCGCCCGGCTCCATGGCGGCGACCGGATCGAACACCGCGGGCAGGATTTCGTACTCGATCTCGAGCGCCCGGCAGCCGGCTTCGGCGGCCGCCTCGGTCTCGGCGACGACCGCAGCGACCCGCTGGCCGACGAAGCGCACCACGTTGTCGAGAATATAGCTGTCGTCGGGATCGACCAGGTGGTCCTCGTGGGTGGCAGTGCTGTAGAGCCGGCGCGGCACGTCCTCCCAGGTGAACACCTCGATGACACCTGGCACCGCCATCGCCCCAGCGCGATCGATCCGGATGATCCGCGCATGCGCATGGGGCGACCGCAACACCTTGAGGTGCGCCATGCGCTCGACGGTCACATCCATGGTGTAGCGAGCTTGTCCGGCGACGATCGTCTCGCCGAATGGGTTCGGCAGGCTCGCCCCGCAGGCTTGGCCGGGCGCGTCCTGCTCGGCGGAGCGGACGCCCTGGATGGCGTCCCTGATCGCGCGATAGCCCGTGCAGCGGCAAAGATTGCCCTTCAGCGCATGCGGCAGATCCGCGCGTTGCACCTCGTCGAGCGAGGCGATCGTCATGATCATGCCGGCGGAGCAAAATCCGCACTGAAACGCTTGCGCGTCCAGAAACGCCTGCTGCACCGGATGCAGTTCGCTGTCGCCCGCGAGTCCCTCGATCGTGGTGACTTCGCGTCCGGCGGCCCGGAACGCCGGCATCAGGCAGGAATGCACCGGCATTCCGTCGAGCCAGACCGTGCATGCGCCGCAATCGCCCGCGTCGCAGCCCTTCTTGACGCCGAAGGCACCGTGATCGCGCAGGAACGTGCGCAGGCACTGACCGGGCTGCGGCTCGGCGGGGAACTTCTTGCCGTTGACGGTATAGTTCATATCCCGGTTCCCGGCCGCGTCGCCTTGCCTGGACGCGCGAGTTCGGCACGGATTTGCTCGGCAAAATAATAGGTGAGATGGCGCTTGTACGCTGGTGTTCCGTGCACATCGTCGAAATAGAAATCGGCGGAAATTAACGCATCGATGGCGTGGCGCAAGTCCTCGGCCGAGGGAGCGCGATCGAAAAATAGCTGCAGCGGGCGCGGCGTCGCCGCGGTGATCGTGATCAGAAGATCGTCAGCGTCTGCGCTACGCGTTCCGATCAACAAAGCAGCCGATCGCCCGAGCCGGGTGAGCGAAGCGCGACGGAACGCAAAGCGCTTGCAAAGTGCGCGCGCCGGCAGATGGATGCTGCGAAGCAATTCGCCCCGTTGCAACACGTTCATGTGGTTGCCCGTCACGAAATCGACGGCCCGGATCTCCCGTGGCGGCGCGTTCCGCGGCCACAGCGTGAGCGTTGCTTCCAGCGCGACGACGAGGGAAATCATGGGGCCGGCGGGCAAAGACATGCAGATGTTGCCGCCGACCGTCGCCGCATTCCAGATCTTGAACGACGCCAGAAAGGCATTGCAGCACTCGCGCAGCAACGGTGCGGCGGTCCACTCGACCGGCCAGACGAACCGGTAGAGCTCGGCGATGCGGCAGGTCGCGGCAATGTCGAGCCCATCAGATGACGGTTCGAGGGCGGGCCAATGCATTTGATCGAGGTCGATCAGCGTGTCGGTCGCGAGTTGCGGCTCCGAGAACAGCCACGTGCCGCCTGCAAGCCAGGCATATCCGTCGCGCCATTGCCGGATCTCGTCGGCCGAGGTCGGGCGTTTGACCTCAACGACCGTATTCAAGTTCATACGGCGCATCTCCAAGGGAGTTGATGGTCAAGGGCTGGATCGAGCGCGCGCAGTGCGCACGCTTTGCGCTTGGCTTCAAGGAAGATCCGCGAGCGTTTTGGGACCGGGCCCGGGCGTGATCAGCGTCGGCCATTGATGCGAGCCCCACGGCACCAGCGGCGGCAAGGTGGGGTTGATGTTGCGCTTGGCGTCTTCATCGATGATCGCCCGGCGCCCATCGCCGCCCATCAGCTCGAAGTCCATCAGATGGTAGTTGCCGAAGAAAATCTGGCCCACGGGACGGTCGGCGACGATGCGGGTCAGCGCTTCTAGCATTTCGTCCGGTGTCGTCGTGAATGAGATCGTCTCCACCAGGATCAGGCGGTCGTTGATGGCCTCGGGTCCGAAATACTGGGCCAGCACGCTGAACAGAACGTTGTTCTGCCGCGCGACGTAGATGGTGTTGCTGGCCGCGAAGGTCTTGTCCCAGTCGGCGCCGAGCATCAGCTTCCATTCGGCGATCACGTTCATCCAATGGCCCACCTGGGTCTCCGCCGCCCAGGCGATGTTCTCTTTCAAGAGCGGTCCCCGCTTCTTGGCAAAGGCTTGCAGGGCGTCCATCGAGATCGTGTTCTTCGCCAGGCACTCATCCATGAACGCAATATTGTTCTGCAGGATGGCACGGTTGGTTGGTCTCCAGTCGTCCCGCATCGGGGTCGCCTCGAGGCCGTCGAGCGCGGATTGCATCCGGCTCCTGTACGCCGCCAGCGCGCCACGCCAGGAATGGTCATTGGGGCTGTCGAGATAAGGCATCAC
>WNFY01000609.1_pt1 | contig 32526 bp, 35 predicted proteins | sample 5400091 | NCBI WGS metagenome assembly WNFY01 (sample SAMN13153364, study PRJNA577476) | soil metagenome | isolation source: 60 cm soil or saprolite under grassland replicate 1 | place: USA:California | collected 2016-06-15 | reverse complement strand
TCGAACGACTTAGCCCTCGTCAGCGGAGCCGCCATTTCGTGCCCTGCGGCGTGTCTTCGATCTCAACACCCTTGGCGCTGAGCTCGCCCCGGATCGCGTCGGCGGCCTTGAAATCCTTGGACTTACGGGCCTGGTTTCGGGCCGCAACCTGCTCGGCGACCCAGCTCGCGAGCGCGGGATCCACGGCACGACCCGTCGGGAGCACGTCGAGGACACTCATGATGCGGTCGAGCACGTCGAGGGCGGCCTTGGCGCCGCCCGCATACTGATCCAACTGGCGGTTCGCGGCGCGCACGAAATCGAAGAGCTTGGCGAGTGCCTGGGGGGCATTCAAGTCGTCGTTCAGCGCGCTCCGCACTTCCGATTCAACCAGCGACGCGATTTTTCCCAGTGGCTCGTCTTTGACTTGCTTCTGCGACTCGCGGGCGAGCCGCTCGCGAAATTCCCCAAGTCGTTTGACACCTTCCGCCGCGCCGGCGAGCGCGTCGTCATTAAAGTCAACCGGCTGACGATAATGGGTCTGAAAGAACAAGAGCCGCACGGCCGCGGCATCGACGCCTTGCTCCCGCAGGTCGCGTGCGGTGAGAAAATTGCCGTGACGCTTCGACATCTTCGTGCCGCGCACGTTGAGGAACTCGCCGTGCACCCAGTGGCGCGAGAACGTTTGGCCCGTCGCTCCCTCCGACTGCGCGATCTCGTTTTCGTGATGCGGAAAAATCAGATCGATGCCGCCGGCGTGAATGTCGAGCGTCTGAACGCCGCAGCACTTCCGAATCTCGTCGAGCGACATCGCCGAGCATTCAAGATGCCAGCCCGGACGGCCGCGCCCAAACGGCGCGTCCCATGCGGCGCCGACGGCTTCGTCTTCCGCGTCGGCTTTCTTCCAGAGTGCGAAGTCCGACGGGTCGCCTTTCGCGTACTCGTCGCTCGCGACGCGCGCACCGACCTTGATCTCGCGCTTGTCGAGCTGCGAGAGACGGCCGTAGGTCGGAAACTTGCCGATCGCGAAGTAGACCGAGCCGTCCTCTCCTTTGTATGCGACCCCGCGCTCGAGCAGCTTCGAGACCAGGGCGATCATCTGCGGCATGTATGCCGTCGCCGCGGTGTACACATGCGCCGGTTTGATGCGCAGATAGTCGCGATCTTCGAAAAACGCCTTGGTGAACGGCGCCGTGTGGTCGACGAGGCGCTTCCCGGCCTGGCGGGCCGCCTTGATCGTGCGGTCGTCCACGTCGGTGAGATTCATGATGTGAAACACGTCGTAGCCGGAATGCTCAAGCCAGCGCCGCAGCAGGTCCTCGAACAGAAACGTCCGAAAATTCCCGATGTGCGCGAAGTTCCACACCGTGGGACCGCAGGTATAAAACGTGACGCGGGGCGGCGCGAGGGGCACGACCGGCTCGACGCGTCGGGTCAGGGTGTTAAAGAGGGAAAGTTGCGCCGCGCTCATTGCGGCGAAACGTACTAAGGAAAGACTACATAGTCAGGTGCGGCGGGGATGGGGGTTAGGGCGCACACGCGCGGGCGCACGGCGGGCACATGAACCACGGACGTCGATGAGTCTTCGGCGTGAATGTGCCGCCGAAGCGCCCACGCGTGAAGCGCCCGTCACCCCCATCCCCGCCGCACCTGACTTCGAGGACTTCCTTAATGCGCGTCGTGCGTTTCCAGCACGACCTCTTCGAGCGATTTCACCCGCACGCGCGACGCCCGAACCGGCAGACGATGCGCGCGGCACAGCGCCAACGCCGCCTCGACCGTCCTGCCGGCCAGCGGCGCTTCCAGACCCGTCTCCGTGATCCGAAACCCGGGCGGTGGCTCGGAGGGGGGCACGTCCAGAATTACCTCGAGGACGCGCTCGCCCAGCAGCGTCGCCAGAGGGCCGGCGCGGACGATTCGTCCGTCGCGGAGGACCAGCACACGCGCTGCGAGCCGTTCCAGCGCGGCGGGGTCGCGCGCGGTGATCAACACGGCGACGCCCTCCGCCGCAAGCCGCGCGATCCGGCCACGCAGATCGCGGCGAGCAATGGCGTCGAGGCCCGAGAATGTCTCATCGAGCAGCAGCACCCGCCGTCCCGCCAGCGCGGCCTGGGCAAAGTTGAGACGGTGCAGATCCGCTTTCCCGAGGGAGTCCACGCGCAGCTCCGCGGCCGCCGCGAGTCCGGCAATCTCGAGCGCTTCGCGCACCAGCCCCCGCGTACCGCGTGCGGAGCTCTTTTCGCAATGCAGGCGCGCATAGTAGCTCAGCACTTCCTGGACGGTGAGCGCGCGTGGAAATAGCGGATTGTCCGCCGCATACCCAATGAGCTGGCGCGCCGCGGGATCGGTGACGCGCATTCCCAACACGCGCACCTCGCCGGTCGTCGGTTTCACCGCGCCCGCCGCGACACGGAGCAGCACCGTCTTTCCTGCCCCCGCCGGCCCGACCAACCCCGCAATCTCCCCGGGCAGCAACGCGAGCGAGACGGTGCCGAGCCTCTCGCTGCTGATGTCGGTCAGCGTGAGCGCGAAATCAGCCATTGGGCCAGGAGAATGCCGAGTCCAGTCCACGCGAGCGCGTGGAGGATCGCGCCCCAATCGGCAGCGACAATATCGCGGTAATGCCAGAGCGCCGGTCCCAGCTCCATCGCGCTGGCCGCGATCAGCCGCACCATACCTGGGCGTGCGAGATCGACCAGCCGCTCCGGCGGGATCGTGCCGGCGACCGCCATAAAGAGGAAGAGCGCGAGCGCCCCGCCGCGGCCCAGCTGGAGCACGAGCGCCAACGCAAAGCTGCCAACCGCAGCCGTGGCGATTATCCCCGCGACCACGCCGTCCGTGCGCCAGCCTGTGGCGGTCGCGCAGATCATGACCAGGGCCCACGCCGGGACCACGATTGCGAGCCAGCGCCCCGTCGCGATGGCGAGTGGCGTGGTGGGATGTGTGAGGGCGGTGGTCAGCGCTGCCCGGTCGCCCTCATGCCCGACGATCGCGGCCGCACCGAGGATCGCGCCGAGCGCGCCGGCCTGGAGGGTGACCGTGAGGGCGTCGAAGGCGTGCGCGCTGAGCCACACGAGTGTCGTTCCAAGTGCCACCAGCGCGAGGCCGAGCCGAGTCCGCGTGAGGCGCGGGAGCACGAGCAGGAATTCGGCGTGCGCACAGTGCAGGAATCGCATGGCGGCACGATAGGCGAAGAAGCAGCGGCGCGTGGTACCGATTCGCCGCAGCGGTGATCAAATCGTTGCGCGTGCCCCGATGATCGCGTCGACGAGAATGTCGGAGTCAAACCGCACGGGATCGGTGGCGGGCAACCCCGTTTCCTCCGCGGCCTTCGCGACTGCCTCACGCGCCGCCGTCTCAGCCATGTCGTAGGTGTTGAGACAGATGCCGATCACCTTGGTCGGATGGACCGGGTGTGCCGCGCGCTCATAGATGTCGATCATCTCCGGATACGGCGGGATCTTCACCCACGGCTCCCGGCCGTGATAATCGCCGATGTAATCGCGGGTGGCCTGGTGGCAGAGGATGAGCGCGTCGGGACAGGAGCCGTGCAGCAGCCCCAATGTCACGCCCGAGTAGCCGGGGTGAATCAGGCTTCCCTGCCCTTCCACGAGCACGATGTCGTTGTCCTTCGCGCCCTGGAGCACGAGCTGCTCGGCAGCGCCGGCGATGAAGTCGGCCACGACGGCATCCACCGCGGTGCCCCAGCCTTCGATGAAGATTCCCGTCTGCCCCGTCGCCACGAAGCTGGTGCGGTGACCGCGTTTCACGAGCGCGTCGCGCAGCTGCAGCTGCGCCGTCATCTTGCCAACGTTGCAGTCGGATCCCACCGCCAGCACGACGAGGGCGTCGACCTCGGCGGCACGGCCGTCGGCGATCGGCAGATTCGGCGGGGGCCGGCGCGCGTCGAGAATGCGAACGCCGCGGGCTTTGGCGAGCGGGCCGAGCTCCGGATCGTCGCCGATGAATGTGTGCAGGCCGCTCCAGATCTCGAGCTTCTGCTCGATGGCGATCTTGAGCCAGGCTTTCCATTCGTCGGGCAGCCGGCCGCCGGCCGGGGCGATGCCGACCATCACCGCCGTCGCACCCCGCCCCGTTGCCAGGCCGCGCTCGAAGTCCGCCACGACGGGAATCTTCCCGCCGAATCCGAGCACGTCCTGCACCGTTTTGCCCGCCTGTTTGCGGTCGAAGACCGCGACGATGCGCTCCGGGAAATAGCGAATGCACGAGTTGGCGGTCTTGGAGGTCAGCGGCCCGAAATCGCCGTCCGCAATGATCAGGAATCGGTGCTGCGGCGTCGTCATTTCTTCACGCCCGCGACTTGCCGGCGCTCGACCCCCGTCCATTCCCCGGTGCTCCGCAGCACGGCTGGCTGGAAGTGGCCGGGCTCCCCATAGATCTCGCCGTGCAGGATGTGGCGAATCAGGACCATCGTCACGCACAGCACCGGGACCGCGACGATCAGTCCAATCGCGCCGAGCAGCGTTCCCATCACGAGGACGCTCGCGATCGTGAGCACCGGCGGCAGATCGACTTTCCGCTGCATGATGCGCGGCACGACCACGTTCGCCTCGAACACGTGCACGAGCACGCCCAGGAGGAGCACCAACAGGACCTTCAGCCAGTCGCCGGACGCGACCATGAACAGCGCCGGCAGGAGCGTCGAGACGAGGGTGCCGAAGAACGGCACGATCGCGACAAGTCCGGTGAAGATCCCGAACGCCAGCCAGTAGGGGACGCCGAGGACCCACAGTCCGATCGCCGTCAACAGCGCCAGCACCGACATCGCGATGAGCTGGCCGACGACCCACGCCCGCAGCGTCGCGGCGGTGTCGTCGAACACCTGGACGGCGATGGTGCGGTGCTGTGGCGCAAACAGCGAGATCAGACCGTCGCGGTACATGGCGGGTTGGCGCGCGAGATACAGCGCCATCACGACGACGCTCGCGCCTTCGATGAAGATCATGCCGCCGCCGCGCACATACCCGAGGATCGAGCCGCTCAGGAAACCCACCGCATCGCTGACGAGACCCGATACGACACCGGACGAGGGATTCGCCAGCTCGGTCTGGTCGAGCACCGGATACTGGCTGGCCCAGTGCGCGAGCACGTTCTGGATGTTCGTGAGCGTTTGCGGGAGGCCGCCGATCAAGGCGCGGGTCTGCTCGAACACCGGCGGGGCCAGTAGCGCGGCGACGCTCGCGACGCCGGCGACGGTCGCCAGGACCGCGAGTGTCAGCCCGAGCCAGCGCCGCATCCGGAACCGGCGCTCCAGCCAGTCCGTGATCGCCGAGAGATAGACGGCCAGAAGGATGGCGAGAAAGACGAGCAGGAGGACACCGATGACCTTGAGGATGAACAGGACGGCGAGGGCCGCAACGAAGAGCGCCACAAACGTGGCGCTCGACAACCGATCAGAGGAAGGAGCTTGGGACCGGCTCAGCTCTTCTGCTCCGCGTCGTCATCCTCGAGCAATTCGGCATCCTTCGCGCCTTTGCCGAGCGCTTTGGCCTGCTCCTGGGTCCCTGCGGGTAGCAAACCCATCTTGCGCTTGAGCGCGAGCAGCTGCTCGTCCGCGGTGGCTTTCACCTCGATGCCCTGGAACTGTTTGATGAGGGAATCGCCCGAGAGATCTTCGTTCACCTCGGCCGCGGCGATCAGCTTGCGCTCTTCGTGCTCGATCTGCTCGGCCATCCGCTCGAACGTCTCGAACGCGCTCTTGTCGGAGATCGCTCCCATCGTCTCCTGAATGCGCTTGTGGGCCTCGGCCCGCTTTTGACGCGCGATCAGGATGTTCTTCTTGCGCTTCGCTTCTTCGATTTTGTCGTTGAGCTGGCGCAGCGACGCCTTGAGCCGTTCGGTCTCCTCACGGTGCTTGACCCACGTCTCTTGCAGCTGCACGGCGCCCTGCACGTGCTCGTTGTAGCGCAGCAAGGCCTGCTTGGCGAGATCGTCGCGGCCTTCCTGGACCGCGAGGACGGCCCGCTTCTCCCAATCCTCGGAGAGTTTCTTTTCCTGTTCGGCCTGCGCGGAGAGCCGCTTCTCGTCGGCGATGGCCGCGGCAACCTGCTGCTTGGCCTTCGCCAGCTGGTTGCGCATGTCGACGATGAGCTGCTCGAGGACCTTTTGCGGGTTCTCGGCGCGCGAGATCAGATCGTTGATGTTCGACCGGATCAGCGTGGACAGACGATCAATGATCCCCATGGCTCCCTATGCTCCTGGCAGTGAGCGCTCACGCTTTTGCGCGAGCAGCCGCTCCGCAAAATCCAGCCGCTCGGCCATCTCGGCAATTTGTCCCTGCATATCCGTCACGCGCTGCTCAAGCTCGGCAACGTGATCCGCATCGACGAGAACCTCGGTCGGCGTGTCGGACCACTGCTTCTTCCGATGAACGCCGGCGCGAATCCGCTCGGCCATCGCCTTCGCCAAATCCGATTTGAAGAAAGCGTACAACACCACACCTGCGAGTACCATTCCGCCGATCATTCCGATCAGCGGAATGAGCTGGCTGACCAGGAAGTTCGGATCGACACCTGGCGGCGGCGTCGGTGGCAGTGGCGTTTGAAGCACGTGCTCTCCTACGCCGCTCGTCCGCGGCGCGTTTCAGCGGGCAACATCATGGCCGCGGCTTTCCAAGCTGACCGGCCTGATTCTGACCGATCAGCCGCTCGGTAAAATCTACTCGCTCCGCCAGTTCCGCCACCTCCCGGCGCAATTGCTCGACGCTTTCGACCAGGTCGGCATGGTCTTCGCTGGTTCCCCCGGTGGCGGGACCGTGCTTCAGTCGCTCCGCGAAGGCCTTCCCAACCGGAGAGAGCGCGATCATCCAGGCGAAAAACCCTCCCACCGCGACGATCGGAATGAACAGCGCGAGAATGTCTTCCATTACCCATCCCGTGGCTTGGCGAGGAGTCGCTCAGCGAAATCCATCCGCTCGGCCAGCTCCGCGACTTCCTCGCGAACCGCCCGGAGCTCACCCAGAATCTCGTCCCGCTCGGCCGGGTCGATCCCAGGCTTGCGATGCTCCCCGGCGATGCGCTTGGCGACCGCTGCCGCCACGGGACGCAGCACCCAGAATGTCCCTCCAAAGAACATGAAGGCCGCGACGGCTTCGGGCCCGCTCATGTCGGCGACTTTTTCGCGAGCAGCCGCTCGGCGAAATCGACACGCTCGCCCAGATCGCCGATCTCGTGGCGCGCTTGCTGGATCTCAGCCAGGAGATCTTCACGCAGCAGCTGCAGCTCCTCCCTCACGCCAGCATCGACGCTCTTGGAGCGGATGCGTTCGGCGAGGGCGCGCACGAGCGGGAACAGCAGTACGGTCGACCCAATGATGGTCAACGTGAAGAGAAAGGCCACTCCTTCAGGGGGCATCGGCTACCTCGCCGGCGGGAGCCGCTCGGCTTCCCGCTGTTTCGCAACCAACCGTTCGAGAAAGTCCACGCGCTCGCCGAGCTCGCTCAGCTGCTCGGGCATGTGCCGCATCTCCTCGACCTCTCCCCGAAGCGCTTTCAGCTCTTGAGCGGCATCGTCGTCGACGAGTTTCTTGCCGGAGATGCGCGCCGCCAACGCTTTGCCGAGCGGCGAAATGGCGAGGAGGAACACCGTGCCACCACCAAACAGCATGACGACGGCAACGAGCCCAACGATATCGTCAGGATTCACCGGGTTTCCCCGGCGCCCTTTGGCAACGCCCCTGCACGGTCGTCGCGACGCGCGAGCACGCGCTCGGCGAAGTCCAATCGTTCCTGCACGTCGGCGAGCTGAGTGCGTAGCTCTTCGACATCGCTCTTGAGCTCGCGCACATCCTGATCTTCCGCGCCCGGGCGCGCGCGACCGGAGATGCGCTCCGCGAGGGCGCGTCCGAGCGGCCCGCGCAGAATGGCTACCGCGGCGATCGAGACGAACAAGACCATCATGGGGATTTCAGGGCCGTCGAACACGTATCCTCCTGGCTTCGTTCAACCTACCGCCTAGTCCCCTGCCTGCAACACCTTGCGAAGAAACTGGCCCGTGTGTGAGGCCTTGGCCTGCGCGATCTTCTCGGGCGGCCCCTCCGCGACCACGCGCCCGCCCAACTCCCCACCCTCGGGTCCCAAGTCGATGACCCAGTCTGCAGTCTTTACCACGTCGAGGTTGTGCTCGATGACGACGACCGTATTTCCCTTGTCCACGAGCCGGTGCAGCACCTCGAGCAACAGGCGGACATCCTCGAAGTGCAATCCGGTTGTCGGTTCGTCCAGGATATACAGTGTCCGGCCCGTGTCGCGTTTGGCGAGCTCAGTCGCGAGCTTCACGCGCTGGGCTTCGCCGCCCGACAGGGTCGTCGCCGACTGTCCGAGGTGGATGTATCCCAGACCTACGTCGTTGAGCAACTCGAGTTTCGTCCTGATACGGGGTTGGTGCTCGAAGAAGTCGAGCGCGTCGGCGACCGTCAGGTCCAGCACGTCCGCAATCGACTTTCCTTTATACCGAACCTCCAATGTTTCCCGGTTGTAACGACGGCCCTTACAGACCTCACACGGAACGTAGACGTCTGGCAGGAAGTGCATCTCGACCTTCACCAGCCCGTCGCCCTGGCAGGCTTCACAGCGCCCGCCTTTGACGTTGAACGAGAACCGGCCGGGCCCGTAGCCGCGCAGCTTGGACTCCGGGAGATAGGTGAACAGCTCGCGAATGGGCGTGAACAGCCCGGTGTAGGTCGCCGGATTGGACCGCGGCGTGCGGCCGATCGGGCTCTGGTCGATGTCGATCACTTTGTCGATGTGGTCGAGCCCTTCGAGGCGTTCGTGCGCCCCCGGCACGACCTTGGCACGATAGAAGTGGCGCGCCAGCGCCTGATACAGGATGTCGGTAACCAACGTCGATTTGCCGGAGCCCGAAACACCGGTCACGGCCACGAACAGGCCGAGCGGGAAATCGACCGACAGCTCCTTGAGATTGTGATGCTTCGCGCCGAGGACGCGCAGCATCCGATCGGCGCTGGCGATCCGGCGCCGCGGTGGCACGGGGATGCGCAGCTCGCCGCGCAGGTAGCGCGCCGTCAGGGAATCGGGATGGCGCAGCACGTCGTCGAGCAGCCCGGCCGCGACGACCTCACCGCCGTGGCGGCCGGCGCGCGGTCCCAGATCCACCACATAGTCGGCCGCGCGGATCGTTTCCTCGTCGTGCTCCACGACGAGCACGGTGTTGCCGAGGTCGCGCAGCTCCTTGAGTGTTGCCAGCAAGCGGGCATTGTCGCGTTGGTGCAGGCCGATGGACGGCTCGTCGAGAATGTAGAGGACCCCCACGAGCCTGCTGCCGATCTGCGTGGCAAGGCGGATGCGCTGCGCCTCACCACCGGAGAGCGTCACCGCCGAGCGCTCGAGCGTGAGATAATCGAGGCCGACGTCTACGAGAAACCGCAGCCGGTCGACCACCTCTTTTAGAATCGGCCGGGAGATCTCGGGGTCGAGTCCCGCGCGGTTCGGCCCCCGCAGCGGGACTTTCGCGAAGAAGTCGAGTGCTTCGCGCACTGGCAGCGACACGACGTCACCGATGCTCCTGCCGGCCACCAGCACCGAGAGACTCTCCGGCTTGAGCCGCCGCCCGCCGCAGCTGGGACAGGGCTGTTCGACCATGAACTGCTCGAGCTGCTCGCGCACGCCGTCGGACGCGGTTTCGCGATAGCGCTTTTCGACGTGATCGAGCACGCCCTTCCAGCCCGATTCGTACGAGCCGTGCCAGCGCTCGCTGTCGTATTGGTAGGTGATTGTCTTTCCCGGCGCGCCCCGGAGCAGGATCTTCTGCACGGCGGGCGACAGATCACGCCACGGCGCATTGAGGTCGAACTTGTACGCCTTGGCGAGCGCCGGCAGCACGACCTTCCTTAGATAGCCGCTCGGCTCGCCCCACGGCAGCACGACGCCCTCGAGAATCGACAGGCTGTGATCGCCCAGGACCAGATCGGCGTTGACCTCGCGGCGCGTGCCGAGTCCCGAGCAATCGGAACAGGCGCCGTAGGGAGAGTTGAACGAGAACTGCCGCGGCTCGAGCTCGGGAAGTGACAGGCCGCACTTTGGACAGGCGTAGCGTTCTGAAAAGAGACGCGAGCGCGGCGACCCGGTCTGCCGTACGACTTCGACCACCCCTTCCGCCGCCTTGAGCGCGGTCTCGATCGAATCGGCGAGCCGGCCGCGATCCGCCGGCCGCACGACCAGACGGTCGACGACGACGGCGATGTCATGGTTCTGACGGCGATTGAGCTTGGGCACGCTGGACAGGTCGTACGTCTCGCCGTTGATGCGGACGCGTACGAAGCCTTGTTTGCGCATCGCTTCGAAGACGTCGCGGAATTCACCTTTGCGCCCGCGCACCAGTGGCGCCAGCACCTCAATCTTGGTCCCTTCCGGCCACTCGAGCACGAGATCGGTGATCTGCGACGCGGACTGCCGCTCGACCGGCGAGCCATCGTTGGGGCAATGCGGCGTCCCGGTGCGGGCCCACAGCAGGCGGAGGTAGTCGTAGATCTCGGTAATGGTGCCCACCGTGGAACGTGGATTGGCACCGGCGGTCTTCTGTTCGATCGAGATGGCGGGCGAGAGCCCTTCGATCGCATCGACGTCGGGCTTGTCCATGAGACCGAGGAACTGGCGCGCGTAGGCGGATAGCGATTCGACGTAGCGCCGCTGCCCTTCGGCGTAGATCGTGTCGAAGGCCAGTGACGATTTGCCCGAGCCCGACAACCCCGTGATCACCACCAGGGCGTTCCGGGGGAGCTCGACATCGATGTTTTTGAGATTGTGTTCGCGTGCTCCGCGGACGATCAACGCATCGCCAGGCATAGACCCGGAGCTTAGAGGGGTTACGGTGCGTGGGTCAACTCTCGGACTGCGCCGGCGGAAGGAGGCGGTAGGAGGCGGTACCGCCCCTTTACCGCCTCTTTACCGCCCCCTACCGCCCCTTTGTTTTCTCTTGCTGTTCGCGTACCAGTTTCCTAGGTTAGCACCCCCATGATGAATAACTCCAAGGACAGGGGCCCCAAGCGCGAGCGCCGCTGGCAGACGTCGCAGGAGCGGGCACGGGTCGCGGCGGAGCTGATCGAGGAAGCGGAGTCCCTCACTCAGACCGGCGCGATCGCCTCGCCCCACGACGTCGCGCGCGACGGGCAACCGCCGCCGCTGCGGATCGGGCAGAGGGTAGCAACTCCAGGACCTATGGACATCACAGCCCGGCTGGACGACGGCGAGCTGGAGCCTCCAGCACGCCCCGCACCCCCGGCCCAAGCACCTGCGCCGGCTCCCCCAGCCTCCAGCGCCCCGCCCGCGGCGCCGCTACCGCCCCCGCCCTCGCCCGAGCCAACCGCTCCAGCGTCGGACGACCCGCTGTACGTCGCGGCCCGCGAGGCAAACGAGCGGGGTGAGATCGACCGCGCGGCGGCTTCCTATCGGGAGCTCCTGGGCCGCGACCCCAAGCACGTAAAGGCGCGCAACAACCTGGCGCTGATTCTCGATGCCCGGGGTGACCGCGACGGCGCCCTCGCGGAGCTGGACCGCGCCCTCGAGACCGAGCCCGACAATCCTGCGCTGCTGCTCAACCGCGCCGCCATCCTGGGCGCGACCGTGCGCTACGCCGCGGCGCAGCGCGACCTGCAACGGGTGCTGCGGGCCGAGCCGAACAACGTCGAGGCGCTGTTCAACCTCGGCATCGTCCTGACGCGGCGCGGCCAGTGGCGTGAGGGCACGGACCAGCTCCGGCGCGCGGCGGAAGTCGAGCCGGGTCGCGCCGCGACCTGGTACTACCTGGGCGAGGCGCTCAATCACCTCGACGATCTCGCGGGCGCGCTCGAAGCGTACGAGCGGGCCGTCGAGCTGCAGCCGGCGAATCCGAAAGCGCTGTACGGAATCGGCAAAGTGCTCGACCGGTTGAATCGGCCCGATGAAGCGACGGCGATGTACCGCCGCTCCCGCGAAATGACCGGTAGGTGATTCGCGTAGTCGTGGACGATCTCGCGTCGTTCGCCGCTGATGCAGTCGTCCGCCCCGCCACAACTCGACTCGACCCCACCGCCGCGGCGCTGCGCCGCCTGGAAATTCTCGGCGGGGAGGAGTTCCAAAACCGCATCCGCCTGAGCCGCGAGCTCGCGGTCGGGGGTGCGGTCGTGACAGCCGCCGGGGGCGACCTCCCCGCGGAATTCGTCATCCATGCCATCATTCGGAGCGAGACGGAGCCGGTCACGCGCGGCAGTGTCGCGCGCGCCTGGCTGTCCACACTCCATCAAGCGCAGGAGTGGGAGTTCGCGCACCTCAGCGCCCCGCCGCTGGGCACCGGCGCCGGCAACCTGACACTCGAGGACTCCGCGGAAATCATGGCGACGGTGTTGCACGCGCACCGTGGCGGTGCGCAGTTCCCCGCGGACGTGTCGTTCATCGTCGAGCGTCCCGAGGATCAACAGGTGTTCGAGGCGGCGCTGCAGCGGGCGGTCTCGTGAACCGGCGCCGCTGGGTCATCGCGATTCTCGCCGCGTGGGTGCTGTCGCTGGGCTGGCTGGTCAAGCGCGAGGTGTTCCGGCCCACCGGGGCACGGCTCGCGGCCGCCGCGCTCGCCGTACCGCCCGGCGCGCTGTTCTATCGGCTCGCCGTCGGCGGCCAGCAGGTCGGCTACTCCTCCACAACGATCGACACGCTCGCGAGCTCGCTCCGCGTCGAGAACGTGTTCGTGCTCGACGTTCCCGCCATGGGCGCGTTGCACCGCACCAGCGCGCGCAGCATCGCGACGCTCTCGCGCGCGCTGCGGCTGGAAACGGTCGAGACCACGTTCGACGGTGACCTCGGCCAGTTTGCCGCCCATGGCCGCGTCATTGGGGACACCGTGTTGCTCGTCGCGATCGTCGCGGCCGGCGACTCGCAGACAACCCGGATCCCGCTCCAGGGGCCGATTACGCTGCCGACCTTGCTGCCGTTACGCCTCGCCTTCGGCGGCGAGCTGCGGTCAGGGCACGCGTACACCGCCCGGCTCTTCGATCCGCTGCTGCTCACCGGCCGCGACGTGACGGCGCGGGTGGCCGCGGAGTCCACCCTGGTCGTGTCCGACAGCGCCGACCTTGATTCGACAACCATGGTCTGGGTCCCCGAGCACTTCGATACGGTGCGCGCGTTCCGCATCGACCACGATGCGCTGGGGGGCGGGGTTCCGATGAGCAGCTGGATCGACGCGCAGGGAGGCCTGGTCTTCGCCACGACCGATGGATTCGCGATGGAGCGGGCCGCGTTCGAAATCGTCTATCAGAACTTCAAGAAACGCGACACCGTCCGCATTGCCCGCAGCAGTGCCGCTCCTGCACCCGGCGAGATCATCCCGCTCACCGCATTGGTCGCCGGCGTGCGATCCGACCCCGAGCCCCGGGAACGCCTGCGGTTGCGGAGGAATGGGCGTGACACGATCGACATCGTTCAGGCCACCGCCTCGGAGGCCCACGCCGCACCCTATCGGTTGCCCTCGCGCGACACCGCGCTCGCGCGCTGGCTCGCTCCCGAGCCGCTCATCCAGAGCCACGACCCGCGGATTGCCGCGCAGGCCCGGCGCGTCATCGAGCGCGAGCGGGCGCCGGCGCGCGTCGCCGAGCTGCTGACGCACTGGGTGCACCGCACGCTGCGCCGCGCGATCCCGCCGTCCGGAAGCGTCCCGAGCGCCGTGAAGGTGCTCGAGACCGCGCGCGGCGATTGCAACGATGCCACCACGCTGTTCGTCGCGCTCGCCCGCTCGACCGGGTTGCCGGCGCGCACAGTGGGCGGACTGATCTACCTGAATGGCCGGTTTTACTACCACGCGTGGGCCGAGGTCTATCTGAACGATTGGATCGCGGTCGACCCGACATTCGATCAATTCCCTGCGGACGCGGCGCATATTCCGATCGCGACCGGCGGGCTGGCGCGCCAGATCGAGCTCGTTCCGCTCGTCGGCCGGCTGAAGCTCGAGGTGCTATGATCCGCCTGGAAAACCTGACCAAGCTCTACGGCAGCTTCGTGGCCGTGGACGACATCTCCCTGCACGTGCCGCGCGGTGTGCTGTACGGCTGTCTTGGGCCGAACGGCGCCGGTAAGACGACGACGCTGCGGATGATCGCCGGCATCCTGCGGCCCACGCAGGGCCGCGTGCTGCTCGGCGGCGATGACGTCCACACCAATCCGCTCGGCGCCAAGATGCGGCTCGGGTTCATTCCCGACCGCCCCTTCGTCTACGACAAGCTCACCGGCGCGGAATTCCTGCGGTTCGTCGCCGGACTGTACGGCCAGGAGGGCGACACCGTCGAGCGCCGCGTCGCCGAGCTGCTCGAGGTGTTCGAGCTGACCAGCTGGAAGGATGAGCTGATCGAGGCGTACAGCCATGGGATGCGGCAGAAGCTGATCATTTCGAGCGCGTTGATTCACCGCCCCGAGTGCATCGTCGTCGACGAGCCGATGGTCGGACTCGACCCGAAGGCGGCGCGGCTGCTGAAGGACATCTTCCGGCAATTCGTCGAGCGGGGCGGCACGGTGTTGATGAGTACCCACACGCTCGAGGTCGCCGAAGCGATGTGCGATCAGATCGCGATCATCCAGCACGGCAAGACCGTCGCGGCGGGGACCGTCAGCGACGTGCGCCGCCAGCACCAGGCTGGCGACGCCAGTCTCGAAGAGCTCTTCCTGAAGCTCACGGGCGGGGCCCAGGTGCGGGAGCTCGTCGAGGTGCTGGGACGATGAAGCAGCCGTCGCTCGCGCATGTGCTCCAGCCCAAATGGCGGACCGCGTTGCAGCGACTGCGCGAAGAGCGCGCCCGCGGCGGCACCGGGAAGCTCGTCATCCTGGCGATCGTCGCAGGGGCGTTCTGGCTCGGCGTCTTTGGCATCCTGTACAAGATCCTGAAGACGTTGCGTGCGGTCGAGGAGCTGGGGCCGCTGATCCCTGGAAAAATCCTCGGCCTGATCCTGCTCTCGTTCATCTCGATTCTCGTGCTCTCGAACGTCATTACGGCGCTCTCGAGCTTCTTCCTCGCCAAAGACCTCGATCTGCTCGTCTCGGCGCCCGTCGACTGGCTGCGACTCTATCTCGCGAAGCTCGGAGAAACGCTGCTGCATTCATCGTGGATGGTGGCGCTGATGGCGGTGCCGATCCTCGCGGCGTACGGTGTCGTGTTCAAGGGCGGGATCCTGTTCGCGCCCTACGCCATTCTCGCGATCGTGCCGATGTTGATTCTGCCCGCGGTGCTCGGATCGGCCGTCACGCTGATCCTCGTCAACATCTTCCCTGCCCGGCGCACGCGCGACCTGCTGTCGATTATCGCGCTGGGCGCGGCCGGCGGCGTCATTCTGCTGTTCCGCGTGATCCGGCCCGAGCAGCTCGCGCGGCCCGAAGGATTCCGCAACCTGCTCGATTTCGTCATCCTGCTGCGCGGTCCGACCTCGCCCTTTCTTCCGAGCGAGTGGGCGTCCCAGGCCATCATGGGATTCCTGCGGAACGAGTTCGATCCCCTGCCGCTCGTGCTGCTCTGGAGCACCGCGGCCGCCTTCGTGACGTTCGGCGCGTTGTTGCACCGCGCGCTCTACGCCCAGGGGTTCACCAAGGCGCAGGAGGGGGCGGAGCGCTTCATTCGGGGCGGCCTGTGGCGCTGGACGGTCGGCTCGCTGCTGGGCTGGCTGCCGGTCGCGAAGCGGGAGTTCGTCCTCAAGGACATCAAGCTGTTCTTCCGCGACACAACACAGTGGAGCCAGTTGATTCTGCTCACCGTGCTCGTCGTCGTCTATCTCTTCAATATTCAGGCGTTGCCGCTGCATCGCGGGGAGCCGGTCGGATTCTTCTATGTGAATCTCGTGTCGTTCCTGAATCTCGGGCTTGCCGGCTTCGTCCTCGCGTCCATTGCGGCGCGTTTCATTTTTCCCGCGGTGTCGCTCGAAGGCCGGCAGATGTGGCTGCTGCGATCCTCGCCCCTCGACCTGCGCGCGCTGCTGTGGTCGAAATACTGGGTCGGCACGGTCCCGCTGTTGGTACTGGGAATGCTCCTCACCGGCCTGACGAACGCGTTGCTCGAGGTCCCGGCCTTCATGATGATCCTGAGTCTCGCGACGATGGCGGCGCTCACCCTGGCCATCGGCGCGATGGCGCTGGCGTTCGGGGCGCTCTACCCGCAATTCGAGACCGAGAACGCGGCACAGATCCCCACGTCATTCGGCGGGCTGGTCTTCATGATGGCGACGATCGCATTGCTCGCCGCGGTCCTGGGATCGCTGGCGAGCGCGGTGACGACGTACGTCCGCGCGGCGTGGGAGGGTCAGGCGATCGGGATCACGCCCGCGATGATCGGCTGGTTCATCCTGGCCGCCGCGCTGTGCACGGCGGCCACGATTGTTCCGTTGCGGCTGGCGCTGCGAAAAATGGAGAGCTTCGAGTTCTAGGCTAGCGCCAGTTGACGCCCCCGACAATCTGGAACGAGCTGCCGTTGCCGAGGATGAATTTGCCCTCGACGTAGGGCCGCGTCCGGCCACGGCGTCCCTCGAGTCCCGTCAGCAGATTGAGGTTCGTGTCGCTGCCGCTGGCTCCGCCGGAGCTGGCATGCGTCCAGTTGAGGCCACCACCGACATACCACGCGCCGTAGCGCGTCGGAGGCCGATACTTGAGGTCAACGTTCAGCGACCACAGCGACCCGCCACTCACGAAGTAGTAGTCGAACGACGGATAGAGCGCGAGGTCGGGCGTGAACGGCCAGGTGAGCTGCGCACCGATGAGCAGCTCGTCCACGTCGAAGTTGTAGCCGAGGTGTGCGCCATACGTGGGGCCGGCATTCACGGCGATCGCGCGGCGGCGAGTGCGGCGCTGCGCATCCGCGGTGGAGGCCGTCAACGCGATCAGCAGCAGCACCACCAGCACCCGCGAAACCCATCGGTTCACGACGCGCTCCAGAGTTCAGGGATGCAGACTGATAGGAAACGGGACTCGAAAATGCAAGAGTCAGGCGGCGACGCGCGCGCCACAGCGATTACAGTAGCGGGCATCGTCTTCGAGTGCCGAGCCGCAGCGCGCGCAGTAGCCGGGCGCCGACCCCAACCGCTTTCCGCATTCCGAGCAGAACACGGCGTCGGGCTCCGGTCGTGCCCGGTGTTCCGGACAGGTCAGGCCTGGGGTTTTCTGACCCCGGGCGACAGCCCGGGGTTCCTGAATCCCCGGGCTGGCGCCCGGGGTTAGAGCACCTGCACCACGCAATGCAATCAGTGCTTGCTCCGTGTACTTCGCCTTGAGCTGCTCATAGTCTGTGTCGGAGAGTTTGCCGGTGGCCCGATCGAACTCGATCTCCTTGAGCGCGCGGAGCGCGACCGTTTGCGGACTCATGTCATCGGCGGGGTCTTCCCCTTCGTCGCCGGCCGGTTCATTTCCCGCTGACTCCACCAGTGGCCGCAAGATCGGACGCAAAACGAAGTACGTCGCCCCCGCGGCAAGCAGGATTCCGAGAATCAGCTCGAGCATGGAGCGGAGAGGTGGTTAGCCGGGAAGCCGGTCGAGCTCGCGGCGCAACCGCTCCAACTCGGCGGTCGTGGCGTCGGGCGGCAACGTCGGACCGGCCGGCGCCGACGCTTGCGCCTCCCGCGTCCAGCGCCGCATGGCGCGTACGAGAAACGCGCCCGCGATGATGATCAGGATCGACGGGACGAAGTATCCGGCGAGGTTGAAGCCGCGTTTAGGCGGGGCCATCAGGGCCGCTTCACCGTACTGCTTCACGAACGCGTCGACGATCTCCTGCGCGTTCTTTCCCTGTCCCGCGAGCCGCAACACGTCCTTGTGGAGGGCAGGACTGTAGGTGCACGTGAAGTCGGTGGTGCGGCACGTGTAGATGTCCAGTCCGCAGCCGCAGGTGCAGCGCAGCTTTTTTTCGACCGCCTGAATGCCGGCATCGTTGTCGGCTGCGGTGATGGGCTCACGCGGGTGGCCGGCCCGCTCCGGATCGTAGACTCGCCCTGCTGTTGAACTGTCGGACTGTTGGACGGTCTGACGTCCTGTCGGACGGTCGGACTGTTGGACTGTTGGACGGAACGATAGGACAACAGCCCCGAGGGCCATCAAGAACTCGCGGCGATTACCGTCCAACCGTCCAACCGCCCAACCGTCCATCATCGCTCTGCCTCCAGCTTCACGGCATACCCCGCTTGTGCCGATGACACCTTCGAGCCCTTCACGGCCACGACGACGCCGCCCGGCCACAGCACAATCAGCCCTCCGATCACGAGCACTAATCCACCGAACCACACCCACCAGACCAGCGGATTGATCGTGAAGCGAAAGACCGCCTGCTCTGTGCCATTCACGAGACCCGCGAGGACGACGTACAGATCCACGCGCAGCCCGCTCATGATGCCGACCTCGGTGGACGGCTCGAACGTCGGCCGGCCAAGGCCGTCGACGTGCTGGCGCTTCTCGGTGCGAAGCCGTCCGATCGACTTACCATCGCGCCGCACCTCGACGAGGGCGGCCGTGACCTGGCGATTGAGCGCGTTGTATTGCGAGATCCCGAGGTGCGTGAACGCGTACACGTGTCCATCGGAACCCTGGAGCGTCGCTGTTTCGCCCGGCCGGAGCGTCGCCTGCGTCTCCGTCTTGAACGCCATACCGGCGAACGCGACGAACAGCAGCACGATCGCCACGTGGACGATGTAGCCGCCGTAGCGCCGGCGATTGCGCGACAGGAGCTCCACCAGCGCGACCGGAATGGGCTCGCCGTACTGGCGGTGCCGGGCGCGAGTGCCGCGCGCGAACTCCTGCACGACTGTCCCCAGCACGAACCCGCCGATGCTGAACGCCATGAGAGCGCCGACGTCGCGCATGCCCGCGACCAGCAGGATGAGCAAGACGAACACGCCGCTCGTCGTCGGGACGGCAAACTGGCGGCGCAGATTCACGAGCGACGCGCGGCGCCAAGCAATCAGCGGACCGACACCGGTCATCGCCAGCAGCGCGAGCCCGAGCGGAATGTTGACCTGATTGAAGAAGGGCGGCCCGACCGTGATCTTGGTGCCTCGGACCGCCTCGGACAGAATCGGGAACAGGGTGCCCCACAACACCGAGAACGCGATCCCGATCAGCAGCAGGTTATTGAAGAGGAACCCGGCCTCGCGACTCACCATCGATTCGAGCGTCGCCTCGGCCTCGAGCAACGGCAGGCGCGTGGCGTACAGCGCAAAGCTGGCGACGCCCGAGACCACCAGGAACGCGAGGAAGAAGTAACCGACCGGCGACTGCGTGAAGGAGTGCACGCTCGAGATGACGCCCGAGCGGGTCAGGAACGTGCCGAAGATCGACAACACCCAGGCGCCGATGATCAGCGCCAGATTCCACTTCTTCAGCATGCCACGCTTTTCCTGAATCATCACCGAGTGCAGGAAGGCGGTCATGACGAGCCACGGCAGCAGCGCGGCGTTTTCGACCGGGTCCCAGGCCCAGTACCCGCCCCAGCCCAGCTCCACGTAGGCCCACCACATCCCGATGAGCAGCCCGACGCTGAGAAAGAGCCACGACACCAGCGTCCATTTCCGCACCGCGACCAGCCACTCGGCGTCGAGCTTCTTCGTCAGCAACGCCGCGATCGCGAACGCGAACGGAATGGTGATCGAGATGTAGCCCAGGTAGAGCATCGGCGGGTGGAACACCATCCCGGGATTCTGCAGCTGCGGGTTCATGCCCGAGCCGTCCAGCGGCGTAAACGGCAGGCGTTGGAACGGGTTCGCCGCGAACAACATCACACTCACGAAAAAGGTAGCGACCAGACACGTGACGGCGGCGACGTACGGCAAGTACATGCGATGGCGCCGGCTGGTGAGGAGCTGCGTCAGAACTCCGAACAGGCTGAGCACGGCGGCCCAAAACAGCAGGCTGCCTTCCTGTCCGGAATAGAGCGCGGACCACAGATAGAACGTCGGCAGATTGCGGCTGGTGCGCGACGCGACATACTGAACGCTGAAATCGTGCCGGAAGATGGCGATCTCGAGAGAGATCACCGCCACCGCGAGCGCGGCGAACAGGGCGAACGTGGCGTGGCGCGCGCTCTGTTGCAGGTCGGCGCGCCGCTGCGCACCGCCGACAAAGCCCGTGATCGCTCCCCACAGGCCCACCAGAAAGGCGAGCCAGAGGGAGAGAGACCCGAGCAACGTCATTTACGCCTTGGGAACGGCTTCGTAACGCGACCCGCACTTCGCCAGCACGTTGGTCGCGTGAATCACGCCATCGCGTTGCAGTCGTCCTTCGACGACGACTTCAACGGAGTCGGTGAAGGTATCGGGCGGAAGGCCCTTGAAGATCACGGGGTAGTTGACCGTCCCGTCGGTGATGTGAAAGCTCAGGGTCTGCGTCGCGACGTCTTTGGCGACCGTCCCGCGGACAACGCGGGCGCCGACTTTCAGCCCGAGGTCGTAGAACGACGGATCGGCCGAGACGCGTTGCGCCAGCTCGCTGGGCGTGAGGAAATACTGCCCCGTCTGCTTGATGCCCGAGGCCATCAGATAGCCGACCGAGCCGACGATCAGCACCGCACCCAGAGCGAACTTCGTACCTGCGTTCATGTCTCTATATATAGCACTCCGCTCGCTAATAGGATGCCGGCCGCCGTGTGGTCGTTGCTATTCGTCACTCGGCCCAATGCAGCGCCGTCTCCACCGCGCGGTGCCACTCCGTCGCGCGTGCCTGCACGGCGCGACGGTGAGCGCTCGGCGTAAACCGCGTGAACATGCGGCCGGCGAGGAAGTCGCTCGACGACTTCCAGAGTCCAGCGCCCAACCCGGCGAGTCCCGCGGCGCCGAGGGCGGTCGTCTCGACGAGATCGGGCCGAGCCACGGTCACACCCAGGACGTCCGCCTGGAACTGCATCAGCCAATCGTTCGCGGCCGCGCCGCCGTCGACGAGGAGACTCGCGAGCTTCAGCTTGGCATCGGCCAGCATGGCGTCGAGCACGTCCTTCGTACTGAAGGCCATCGCCTCGAGCGCAGCGCGGACGAGATGGGCGCGGCTGCTCCCGCGCGTGAGGCCGACGATGGTACCGCGGGCATTGGGCTCCCAGTGCGGCGCGCCCAACCCGACAAAGGCCGGCACGAAGTACACGCCACCGGTGTCCGCGACGCTTTTCGCCAGCGGCTCCGATTCGGCCGCACGGGTAATGATGCCGAGGCCGTCTCGCAGCCACTGCATCGCCGCGCCGGCGATGAAGACGCTCCCTTCGAGCGCGAACACCGGTTCACCGCGCGCGTCGCATCCCAGCGTCGTCAACAGGCCGCGTTTGGAGTTGGCGCGATGCTTTCCGGTATTGAGGAGCAGAAACGCGCCCGTGCCGTAGGTGTTCTTCGCCTGCCCCGGGTGCCAGCATCCCTGACCGAACAACGCCGCTTGCTGATCCCCCGCCACGCCGGTGATGGGAAGCTCAGTACCGAAATGCTCGACGGCCGCCGTCCCGAAATCGCCGCTGGAATTGCGCACGTCGGCGAGCGCGTCGCGCGGGACGCCGAACAGTTTCAGGAGATTAGGGTCCCAGGCGCGCTTGCCGATGTCGTAGAGCATCGTGCGCGACGCGTTGGTGTAATCAGTCGCGAATGTCTTGCCGTTCGTGAGACAGAAGATCAGCCAGGTGTCGATCGTGCCGAAGACGACGTCGCCGTCTTTCGCGCGCCTGGGCAGGCCTTTTACGTGATCGAGCAGCCATTCGATCTTCGTCGCGGAGAAGTACGGGTCGAGCACGAGGCCGGTGCGGGCGCGAACCAGAACGCCCTTCTTCTGCTTCTCGAGCTCGGCGCAGCGGTCCGCGGTGCGGCGGTCCTGCCACACGATCGCGCGGTGCACCGGACGCCCAGTCTCGCGTTCCCACGCGCACACCGTTTCACGCTGATTGGTGATGCCGATCGCCTGCGGCGTCACGCTGGCCTGCGTGATCGCTTCGCGCGCCGCCGCAATCGTGACGCGCAGAATCTCCTCGGCGTCGTGCTCGACCTCGCCGGGCGACGGGAAGTGTTGCGTGAACTCGCGATAGCCGCGGCCGAGCACGCGGCCGTCGGCGCTGACGACGAGCGCGGTGGAGCCGGTCGTGCCTTGATCGAGTGCGAGGACAGCCGTCATAGGGACTCCGTAAACGGTGGTTGCACGATCCCGCGGTCGGTGATGAACCCGGTGACGTACCGCGCCGGCGTCACATCGAATGCCGGATTCAGCGCCGCCGCTCCACTGGGGGCGATCGGCCGGCCGGCCATCACCGTCACCTCGACCGGCGCGCGCTCCTCGATCGGGATCAGGTCGCCTTCGGCCAGTGACGAATCGACGGTGGACCAGGGCGCCGCGCAATAGAACGGGACGCCGTGATGGCGCGCCAGCACCGCCAATCCATACGTCCCGATCTTATTGGCGAAATCGCCGTTCGCACAGATGCGATCGGCGCCGACGAGCACGGTGTCGACTTTGGCCTGCCGCATCAGGCTCCCCGCCGCGGCGTCCGTGATCAGGGTACAGGGGATCCCCGCGTGGCCGAGCTCCCACATGGTGAGCCGCGCGCCCTGCAACAAGGGTCGAGTCTCGTCGACGTAGACGTGGACCCGGCGGCCCTGCTCATGCGCAAGATAGATCGGCGCCAGCGCGGTCCCGATTCCGCCGGTCGCCAGCGCGCCCGTATTGCAATGCGTCAGGATATTCCCACCGTCGGGAAGGACGGGAAGACCGTGCTCGCCGATTTTCCGGCACATGGCGCGATCCTCCTCCCAGATAGCGGTTGCTTCGGCGTGCAACCGGTCCCACACGGCCGCGGCATCGCCGCTCGTCCCCTGCGCCACGTTCGCCATGCGATGCAGCGCCCACCGCAGGTTGACCGCCGTGGGACGGGCGTCCGCGAGCAGCTCGGACAATTGCGCGACGCGCTCGAGAAAGGCCGCTAGCGTCCCGCTCCGATGCTCGCGCGTGCCCACGACGAGCCCCATTGCGGCCGCGATGCCGATCAACGGCGCGCCGCGCACCTGCAGCTGCTTGATCGCATCCGCGACAGACTCTGCGCTTTCCAGATCCCTGGTGATCTCCGCTTCGGGGAGCGCTCGTTGATCAATGATGCGCACCGCCCCCGAGGGGGACCATGAGATGGCCTGGATAGGCATTGCGCAGAACCTACTGCGCGGAAATGCAAAAACTAGGCGAAAAACAAAAGCGCGGACATGCAAATACTAGGCAACAGACGCAGCAGCGGTCGCACAGTCATTGGTTAACCGGACCACCCTCGCGAGGGTTGTCCCGATGACCGTGGCCTGTGCGTCCGCGGTGCGTCTCTAGACTAGCTTTTGCATGTCCCCGCTTTAGGATTCCGGCCATGAGCTACCAGACCCTCCTGTTTGAGATCCGCGATGGCATTGCGTTCGTAACAGTCAATCGTCCCGACAAGCTGAACGCCTTGAACGATCAGGTGATGCTCGACCTCGCGGGCGCCGCCGAGCGCATCGCAACCGAGGGCGAGATCAAAGGCGCGATCCTCACGGGCTCGGGTCCGAAGTCGTTCGTCGCGGGCGCGGATATCGGCGACCTATCACGGCAGGGTCCGTTCGACGGCAAGGCACGCGCCCAGCGGGGCCAGGCGGTGCTGCGGCGCCTCGAGACCTGCGGCAAGCCGGTGATCGCCGCCATCAACGGCTTCGCCCTCGGCGGCGGGTGCGAGCTGGCGATGGCGTGCCACATCCGCATCGCCAGTGAGAACGCGAAGTTCGGACAGCCCGAGGTGAAGCTCGGAATCGCACCGGGTTACGGCGGCACACAGCGCCTGCCGCGGCTCGTCGGTAAAGGCATCGCGCTCCAGCTGATTCTCACCGGTGAAATGATCGACGCGCAGGAAGCCTACCGCATCGGACTCGTCAACAAGGTCGTGCCCGCCGCCGACCTGCTCGCCGAATCCGAGAAGGTGCTGCGGGGTATCCTCGCGATGGGCCCGCTCGCCGTGCGCCTCTCCATCGAAGCCATCGATAACGGTCTGGAGATGACGCTCGACGAAGGCCTGCTGCTCGAGGCGAACCATTTCGGCCTGCTCGCTGCGACCGAGGACATGAAAGAAGGGACCACCGCATTTCTCGAAAAGCGCGCAGCCAGATTCCAGGGGCGTTAGCGCTGCTGCTCGGCGCCGCCTGCATCGGGGACCGAGAGCGCCCCGGTCCCCCACAGCTCTCGCTCACGCTCGACGACACGACCCTGGCCCAGAACCGCGTCGACACAATTGGCGGGACGATCCGTGCCGAGGATTTCGACGGCATCGATTCCGTGTGGGCGGCGCTCGACTCCACCGAGCAGCGTCAGGACGGCCGCTTTAGCCGCGTATTCACCTGGCGGTTTCGCTTCATCGTCACGTCCGGCACCGCACCCGGGGCCCACGTCCCGATGTCATTTCGGACGCGCGATGCGGCCGGGTTTGAAGCCCACCGCGACACCTACGTTGTGGCTGTGCCGTAACTTGCGCCACTGCCCTAACTGTTGACAGGACAATGACTTCCGTGTATTTTACTGGCTGTGACTGACCGCACCAATCGCCCCCCCAAAAGCCGTCCTGTCGCAGTCGCCGAGGCGCTCGAAGGGTACCTCAAGCGGGCCGGTTTGGCGCGCCGGGTGGGTCAGGCGCAGATGATTCCCGATTGGCCGGGCCTGGTGGGTCCACAGATCGCGGCAGTCGCCACTCCCGAAAGCATCACGCCCGACGGTGTGATGTTTGTGCGCGTGGCGACGAGCTCGTGGATGAACGAGCTGCAGCTCATGACGCCCGACATCATGGCCCGGATCAACGCGGGCCGCGGTGTTGGGCGCATCACGACGATACGCTGGCTCCTTTCACGCTAGGAATGTGATGCCTAAGAAGAAACCCGCCGCCCCCACCAAGGAAAAAGGCAACGGCGGCTATCAGGCCGACTCCATCCAGGTCCTCAAGGGACTGGAGGCGGTGCGGCGCCGGCCCGCGATGTACATCGGCTCGGTGTCGGCGCGCGGGCTGCACCATCTCGTCTACGAAGTGGTGGACAACTCGGTGGACGAGGCACTCGCAGGCTTCGCGACCGACATTTCGGTCACGATCCATCCCGACAACGCCATCACCGTCGTCGACAACGGCCGCGGCATTCCCGTCGACATTCACAAGACCGAGAAGAAGCCGGGCGTCGAAGTCGCGCTCACGGTCCTCCATGCCGGCGGCAAGTTCGACAAGAGCAGCTACAAGGTGTCCGGCGGCCTGCATGGCGTCGGCGTCTCGGTGGTGAACGCGCTGTCGGAGAAGCTCGAGGTGTGGGTCGATCGCGACGGCAAGCGCCATCACATGGCGTTCGAACGTGGCGACACCAAGAAGAAGCTCGAGGTCGTGGGCAAAGCGAAGGGCACCGGCACGACGGTCTGGTTCAAGCCGGACACGAGCATCTTCACCGAGACGCGCTTCGACTACGCCACGATCGCCAACCGCCTGCGTGAGCTCGCGTTCCTGAACAAGGCGCTCACGATCGTCCTCAAGGACGAGCGCAAGGGCAGCACGAAAGAAGAGACGTTCTTCTACAAGGGCGGTCTCGCGGAATTCGTGAAATGGATCGTCGGCAACCGCCGTGCCCTGCATCCCAAGGCGATCACGTTCGAAGCCTCGCGTGAGGACGTCGAAGTCGAGGGCGCGGTGCAGTACGACGATCAGTACAGCGAGAACACCTTCACCTTCGTGAACAACATCAACACGCACGAAGGCGGCACACATCTCACCGGCTTCAAGTCGGCCCTGACGCGCACCATCAACGAGTGGGCGAAGCAGGACGGCGCCCTGAAGAAGGAAGATTTCACACTGTCCGGCGACGACGTCCGCGAGGGGCTGAACTGCGTCCTCAGCGTCAAAGTCAAAAACCCGCAGTTCGAGGGTCAGACCAAGACCAAGCTCGGCAACTCCGAAGTCGAAGGCATCGTCAAGACGGTCGTCAACGAAGCGCTGGGCGCCTTCTTCGACAAGAACCCGAGCGTCGCGCGATCGATCATCGCCAAAGCGGTGAGCGCGGCCCGGGCCCGCGAGGCGGCCCGCAAAGCGCGCGAGCTGGTGCGCAAGAAGAGCGGCCTCGACGCCGGCCTCCTGCCCGGCAAGCTCGCCGACTGCTCGCTCACCGACCCCAAGCTGTGCGAGATCTATCTCGTCGAAGGCGACTCCGCGGGCGGATCGGCAAAGATGGGGCGCGACCGCAGTTATCAGGCGATCCTGCCGCTGCGCGGCAAGATCCTGAACGTGCAGAAGGCGCGCATCGACAAGATTCTGTCCAACGAAGAAATCCGGACGATGATCACCGCGATCGGCACGGGCGTGGGCGAGGACTTCAAGGTGGACGAAGCGCGCTACCACAAGATCATCATCATGACGGACGCGGACGTGGACGGGGCGCACATCCGCACGCTGCTGCTCACCTTCTTCTATAAGGAGATGAAGCAGCTGATCGACGTCGGATACATCTACATTGCGCAGCCGCCGCTCTACCGCGTCTCGAAGGGCAAAGAAGAGTTCTACGCCTACGACGAAAAGGAGCGCGATACCTACGTGAAGCGGCTGACTAACGGGGCGGAGAGCAAGTCGACGGTCAATGTCAGCCGCTATAAGGGCCTCGGCGAGATGAACCCCGACCAGCTGCGGGACACGACGATGGATCCCGCCAAGCGCACCTTGCTCAAGGTGACGATGGAAGACGCCCTCGAGGCGTCGCAGCTGTTCGAGACGCTGATGGGCGACGAGGTCGAGCCGCGCCGCAGGTTCATCGAGGAAAACGCGAAGTTCGTGAAGAACCTCGATGTCTGATGGCGGTCATCGGGGTCAGCGCCGTTGTGCTCATCATCCTGGCGTGGTTCCTCTGGCCCGCCAGGGACGCCCCGCCGGCGCCGCGCGATCGGCCTGACGTAGACGAAACGGAGCTGGAAGCCGCGGAGCGAGACGTGCAGGAGGCGGCCGACGAAGAAACCGTGCGGGACTGGGGACCGGGGACCGGCCAGAAGCCCCTGCCCTAAAGGAGATTCCTGTGGCCGCGTTCGAGCTGCGACCCCTGAAGACCGGCGAGATCCTGGACGGTGCCATCACCCTGATGCGCCGGCAATTCGGCGTGCTCTTCGGGATCGCCGTCGTGTGTGAGGGCCTGCCCGCAGTGTTGGATATCTACATCGACCTGACGGGTGGGAGCACTGCCCAACCGGGGCTGGCTTTGCTCGAGCGCCTGCTGAGCCTGTTCGGCACGATGCTCGTCACCGGCGCGACGGTGAGTGCGGTGTCCGAGGCCTATCTGGGTCGCACGCCGAGACTGGGCGATTCGCTGCGCTACGGCCTGAGCAAGCTGAACTTCATTTTCAGCGCGAGCATCGTGAGTGGCTTTCTCGCGGTGCTTGCGACGATCGCGCTGGTAATCCCCGGCGTCGTCGTATTCTGCGGGTATTCCGTGGTCGCCCAGGTCGCCGCCCTCGAGCCCCTGAAATCGGGCACGGGTGCACTCCGGCGTTCGTGGATGCTGACCAAAGGGTTCAAAGCGAAGGCGTTCCTGTTGTGGATCGTGGCCATCGTCCTCATCGTGGCGCTGGCGCTCGCCGGGGGCCTCGTGGGGGGGCTGGCCGCGGCCGTGAGCCCCGCCTTGGAACCCGTCTCGACCGTCTTGCTCGCGCTCCTGTTACTGCTTTACTATCCGCTCTTGACCTGCGTGTTCACGCTCTTTTACTACGACCTGCGCGTGCGCAAAGAAGCGTTCGACCTCGAGATGTTGGCGGAACAGTTGGGCGGGGCGCCGGCGGCCTAAGGGAGTTCCTCCACGCCGGCGCGCGTGACGCGGTGCGACACCAGTCGCAACGGTTTTTGCGTCAGCTTGTCGCCAATCACGATCGCCTGCGCGAGCGCCTCAAAGCCGGTCCGAATACCGTCGGGATCCTTGGCGAATACCGAAGCAATCGGCTCACCCTCCAACACCTTGTCTCCGGGCTTCACCGTGATCACGAACCCCACGGTCGGGTCGATGATGTCCTCGACCGTGCGGCGCCCTCCGCCCAGCGCGATGATCGCCCGGCCGATCGTACGCGGTTCGACGCGCTGCACGACGCCGGTGCGCGGCGCGAGGTAGACTTCCACCGCCTGCGCCTGCGGCAACACGGACGGATCTTCGAGGGTCTTGGGGTTGCCGCCCTGCGCCTCGATGATCTGCTCGAACTTTTCGGCCGCGAGGCCCGATTCGATCGCCGTCTCCAGTTTCTTGCGCGCCTTCTTGGTGTTCTTCTCGATCCCGCCCTGGATCAGCATCTCGACGCCGAGCGCGTAGGTCACCTCGAGCAGATCGGGCGGGCCTTCACCGCGCAGCGCGAGAATCGCCTCTTCAGTTTCGAGCACATTGCCGCACGCGCGGCCCAGCGGCCGGTCCATCGCGGTGATCAACGCGATTGTCGGACACCCACGGTCCTCCCCCAGCGCGATCATGGTCTTGGCGAGCTCGAGCCCACGCTCGACCTCCGGAAGGAACGCCCCGCTGCCGTTCTTCACGTCGAGCACGAGGCCGTTCAGTCCTTCGGCGAGCTTCTTGGACATGATGCTCGCCGAGATCAACGGAATCGACTCGACGGTGGCCGTGACGTCGCGCAGCGCGTACAGCTTGCGGTCGGCCGGCGCGATCTCGGCGGTTTGCCCGATCAGCGCGCAGCCGAGCTTCTGCACCTGCGCCTTCGCTTCGGCGAGCGAGAGGTTGGTGCGGAATCCCGGGATCGCTTCGAGCTTGTCGAGCGTGCCGCCCGTGTGGCCGAGGCCGCGCCCCGACATCATCGGCACGGCGACGCCGCAGGCCGCGACGAGCGGGCCGAGCACGAGGGAGACTTTGTCACCCACGCCGCCGGTGGAATGCTTGTCGATGCGTGGCGTGGACCAGCCGTCGAACGAGAGGCGATCGCCGGACGCGAGCATCGCGTCGGTGAGCGCGGCCAGTTCCTGGCGCTCGAGCCCGCGCATGAACACCGCCATCAGCAGCGCGGCGATCTGATAGTCGGGGATGCGCCCGGCCGTGTACTCGGCGACGAGTGCCGACCACTCTTCCGGACTGAGCTGCCCGCCGTCGCGCTTGCGCTCGATCAAGGGGGGGACGATCATTCTCGCATGTTCTCCATCGTTCTCGCGCTGAGCTTCGTCGCGCAAAATCCCGTCAATCACATTGCGCTGGGTGACAGCGCGGGGCTGATGCATCCGGACGTCCAGCTCCGGCACTACCAGGCGGCCCTCGCCGCCGATTCGCTGAGCTATGAGGCGAACTGGAAGGCGGCTCGGGCCATCGCCGACGTCGCCAAACAAATACAGGGCAATGCCGATTCTCTCAAGCGGCGGCGAGATAGCCTATACGCCGTGGGCCGGGTTTACGCCGAGCGCGCGATTCGCGCCGATTCGACCAAGGCGGACGGACATTACGTCCTGGCGATGGTCCTCGGGCGGCTGTCACGCACGAAAGGGAGCAAGGAGCGCGTCCGCTACGCCAAGATCATCTACGACGAAGCGACCCGCGCTGTGCAGATCGACTCCACCCACGACAATGCGCATCACGTGCTCGGCGCCTGGAACGCCGAGGTGAAGCGGCTCTCCGGCTTCCAGCGCTTCTTCGCCAAGGCGCTGTACGGCGGCGGCTTCATGGACAAGGCCACCTGGGACGATGCGGTCCGGCAGCTGCAGACGGCGGTCCGGCTCAGGCCCGATCACATCTACCACCGCCTCGAGCTGGCCGAGGTCTACGTCGATCTGGGCAAGTATTCATTGGCGCGGGTGCAGCTGCAGGCGATCGCGGCGCTGCCGCCGGTCGACGTGCTCGACCCGCAGTACAAGGAAGACGCGGCGGCGCTGTTCAAAGACATCGAGAAAGAGAAGGACGAGACGTAGGACAAAACAGCGATGACAGACCGATGGAAATGTAGGGGCGCAGCATGCTGCGCCCCTACCGTTTTACCGACTCCGCATGGTCCGTTCAATCGCGTCGGTCGTCCGCGGCGCGCCATCCGACAACCATTCCCCACCCTTCGCGGTGACGAGCACGTCGTCTTCAACCCGGACGCCGAGCTTTTCAGCCTGGAGATAGATCCCCGGCTCGAGCGTGACCACCATGCCGGGCTCGAGCGGCCGGCTGATCCCCACGTCGTGCACGTCCATCCCGATCGGATGTCCCAGCCCGTGGTTGAAGTATTCGCGGTCGTCGCAGGTCTTTTGGCCGCAGAGCGTGCCGGAGTGCTGCTGCATGTAACGCCGCGCGATGCCGTCGAGCTGCCGCATGGTGACACCGGGCCGCAATGAGTCGAACGCGGCCTGCTGCGCGCCCAGCACCAGATCGTAAATCGCCTTCTGGCGCGGCGTGAACTTCCCGTTGATCGGGAAGGTCCGCGTCACGTCGGCGGTGTACTGGCCCCACTCGGCGGCCGCGTCGATGACGACGAGATCGCCATCTTCCGTGCGACGGCGGTTGACGTCGTAATGCAACGTCGTGGAATTGGGACCGCTCCCCACGATCGACGGGTAGCCGACGCGGTCCGCGCCGTTGCTCCGGAATCCTTCTTCCAGCACCGCCTCGAGCTGGTACTCGTACATGCCCGGCCGCGCGACCCGCATCGCGGCGACGTGCCCTGCGACGCTGATGTCCACCGCGCGCCGCAGCCGGGCGACCTCATCGGCATCCTTGACGACCCGCAACGAATCGACGATCGGGGTCAGGTTCGGGCCGGTCTGTGACGCGTCCGCGCCCTGCCCGCGCACGTGGCCCTGTGGCGTATAGAGCGGCTGCCCGGCGGCTTTGACGCGATTGTCGAGAGAATCGAGCGGCAGGATGGTCCGAATCCCGGAGAGCCGCACCGCCACACTGTCCGGCCCGAGTCGCAGTCCCGTCCACCGCTCCTGAGCGGGGACGCGCGGCGCCAGGAACAGCACCGTCTCGATCGAGTCCGGTCCCCGCGCCGTCATCAGCAAGAACGCATCCTGCGTCTCGAGCTCGGTGAAATAATAGAAGGTGTTGTCCTGCCGAAAATCGTTGTCCTGGATGTAGTCGGTCTCGACATTGCGCTCGTGCCCGGCGGGAATCAGCGCCGCGCCGCGGCCGATGCGCCGCATCAGCGCGCGACGCCGCGCGGCGGTCGCGGTGATGTCGACGGGTCGCCCCATGCCCGGGAGCTCGGGGACGACGGTGTAGACCCCAATCGAGGGCGTCGGTCCTGCAGATTGCGCGGCGACGGCGAACGGAACGGCGAGAGCGACGATTGTCAGTGACGTGAGTGTACGCATGAGGCGTAATCTACATCCGCTTGACTCCCCCCGAGTTCCCAAGCGAAACTATTGCACCCATGACCATCAACTCGGCCCTGACACACGCGGAGGCGGAACGGCTGGCCGCGCGGATCGCCGAGCTCGAGCATGAGCGCAAGCATCTGCTCGCCGTCATCGAGATCCTGAAGGAAGCGTCCAGTTCCTTACATTTCATTGACATCCTGCAAGCGATCGCCCGCAAGCTGGGCGAATCGTTCGGCCTCGACCGCTGCTCCATTTTCCTTGGCGAGAAAGGCGGCCAGCAGGTGCGGCTCGTGGCGTCGTACGAAGATCCGACGATCCGCAACTACGTCGTCGATCTCGACCGCTACCCCGAGCTCAAGCGCGCGATGGTCAGTGGCGAGACGGTGTTCATCCCCGATGCCGCCAACGATCCGTCGCTGAAGCACGTGAAGGACGAGCTGATCAACCGCCGCGTGAAGTCGATCACGGTCGTGCCGATCACCTGGAGATCGGTGGCGATCGGCGCGATTTTCCTCCGCACCTACCGCGACGGCCCGACCTTCTCCGACGCCGACGTCCGCTTCGTGCAGGTCGTGGCCTCCCTCACCGCGCAGAGCCTGCGCAACGCCCACCGCTACGAGCGCCTGGCCCAGCGCCAGCACGAGACGGGCGATCTGCTCCGGCACATGGAGCTGGAGCGCGTCGCGTTGCTCTCCTTCTTCCGGCGCCTGCTCGATGCGTTCGGTGGGCGCGAGGGCGCCTGGGGCGAAGGCCTCCTGCCCAAGGCCAGCGCGGACGAGTTGGACCGGCTCGTCAGCGTGGCGATGGCCGTCATCCAGGAAGAAGCCAAAGGGCGGTGAAGCCGGCGGCCCGGGCCGCCGAGCTGCGGCGGATTCTCGAGAAGGCGAATCACGCATACTACGTCCTCGACAAGCCGGACATGTCGGACGCGGAGTACGACAAGCTGTTCCGCGAGCTGCAGGACCTCGAAGCGAAGCATCCCGGACTCCAGACTCCTGACTCCCCTACCCTGCGAATCGGCGGCGAGCCGGCGAGCGGGTTCCGCAAACACCGGCACCTCGTCCCCATGCTCTCGCTCGCCAACGCGTTCACCGAGGCGGAGCTGGGCGAATGGGAGGAGCGGAACGCCCGGCTGGTCCCGGAGGTGAAGACCGCCGGGTACACCCTGGAAGTGAAGATCGACGGCGCCGCCGTGAGTCTGACCTACGACGACGGCGTGCTGGCGACCGGCGTCACCCGCGGGAACGGCGTCGAGGGCGAGGACGTGACGCCGAATCTGCGG
>WNFY01000608.1_pt1 | contig 32554 bp, 20 predicted proteins | sample 5400091 | NCBI WGS metagenome assembly WNFY01 (sample SAMN13153364, study PRJNA577476) | soil metagenome | isolation source: 60 cm soil or saprolite under grassland replicate 1 | place: USA:California | collected 2016-06-15 | reverse complement strand
GTTGTTAGGAAATATTTCAAAACTATATAAAATACATGGAACTAATACAATAAAAGCAAATACTAAAGGTAACATAACAGTTCAACAAAATGACATTAGTTGATCAAAACGTATTCTAGGAAAGCTAGCTCTAATTCAGATAAAAACAAATATCATAATAGAGGATTTTATTCCCAATATTATACCACAAACTATACCTTCCACCAAAGGATTATTTATAATACTATTATCATTTAATGAATAGATAAAATATTTAAAATGTTCACTACTAAAATAATCTATATAATCACCGAAATTACCTAAGTTACCAGCAAATATAATAGAGAAAAAATAATCTAGAATATTAATTATAACAAGAGTAAAAATATCTATAAAATATAATATATAGAGTAGAGGCATTATATTAAGTAAATATCCACCTAAAAATAATATACTTGTTAATATACATATAAGTACTATGCTAGCATACTCAGCTAAGAAAAAGAATACAAATATTACCGCAGCATGTTCTGTCATAAAACCACTAACTAATTCTGATTCTGCTTCAGCCAAATCAAAAGGGGCTCTGTTTGTTTCCGCCACAGAACCTATAAAAAATATAATAAATACCGGAAATAAAGGTATTACAAATCAAACAACTTTTTGATATTCTATATTTACAGTTAAATTTAAACTACTTGTTAGTAATACAACTAACAAAACAGCTGAACTTAAAATTAATTCGTAACTAATTAATTGAGCAGTACTTCTTAACGATCCTAAAAAAGCGTACTTGGAATTAGCTGATCATCCTGCTAATAAAATACCATATGTAGCTAATGAAGATACAGCCAAAAGGTATAATATACCTAGATTAAAATCAAATACAGTTAATCCTGGTCCATAAGGTATAACACCATATCCTAATAAGGAGAATATTAAAGTTATAATAGGTCCTATAAAAAATAAAATAAAATTTGCCTGTGTAGGTGAAACATATTCTTTTAATAAAAGTTTAAAGGCATCAGCAAACGCTTGTAAAAGACCATAATAACCTACTATATTTGGTCCTAATCTTCTTTGCATACTTGCCATTGTTTTTCTTTCTGCTACTGTTGTATAGGCTACTGCAAGTATTACAGGTATAGATAATAAAATAACCTCAATAACAGAAATAAAGGTTGATAAATAAATCATTGTATATATATATTACATATATAAATTATATTTACATATTACGCATATACAGTATATGTAAACATAAACTAAATATAATTATATTTAATATGCATAAAATTACATTTTTCATGATTATTAATTATATAATACTAATTAAAAAATATATATATATATATATATATATATTTAGGTATCACTCTATGTATATAGATGTAATATAAAGGTATATTTAACCCAGTTTTAGTTATAAAATATTATACTAAAATTAAAACTTAACATATACTTTATTGTTCAATATGTATAATAAAATATAATTTTTATACATAATATTTTCTGTTATACTAATATAGATTTCTATCCTTATTATACTTAATTAAGCATCAGATTTTCCTTTTATAATATATAAATATATTTATATATAGATATATTTATATATTTACATTTATATATATACCTTTATTTAATAACTTATGTTTAGTTATAAATCTAAACAAAAATGATTTATTTTACCATAAGATTATAACTTGTATTTTTATATAAATAACACTCTTATTCAATTACTATCCAATAAAAATTAATAATAATAATAAAAAAGGGATAATAGTAAAATATTATAAACTATAGACTAAAGTTTATGTATATAAGAATGAATAGAACACTAATCTCTAAACACTAATAATTTATGATATACCCTTAATCAATAAAAAAACATAAAGATATTTCTGCTATATAATACTATATATAGCCTTAAAAATGCTATTGTTAATATTACTTAACACTAATTAATACTTATTTATATAAGCATGCATATATTTCTATACATATATATATATATATATATATATTAAAATACAGAAATACATATCTATTAAAATATAGAAACATATATGTACTTAAATGTACTGCATATATAATTACAGCATATCTTTAGTTTAATGGAGATCAAGAGAATCTTTTATATAACTACAGGTTAATACTACAAAAACCTGAGCTTGAATAAACGCTATTGCTAACTCCAACCCTGAAAACGCTATTATAAAAGCTAAGGGTAAAAAAGCTAGAAAGAAATAAAAAAATCCTGAATTCATTATATTATAAGTAAATCCACTTAAGATATTTAATAACATATGTCCTGAGAATATATTAGCAGCTAATCTTAAACCCAATGATACATTTCTTGTTAAATATGATATAAATTCAATTATAACTAATAAAGGAAGTATACCCAATGGACAACCTGCTGGTACAAAAAGTGCAAAAAATTTAACACCATGTTCTTGAAAACCCAGTATCGTAGCACCTAATACTACGGTAAAACTTATTGCAAATGTTAAAATAAAATGACTTGTAGAAGCAAAACTGTAGGGTATCATACCAATTAAATTGTTTACCAGTATAAACATAAATAAGCTAAAGATAAATGGAAAATATAATTGTCCTTTTCTATCATTAATTTGATTAACTACTATATTATGTATAGTAGCATAAATACATTCTTGACTAATAGATCAATTATTAGGCACTAATCTGTTAAAATTATTACTAATCAAATTAAAATTTAATAGTATAAAAAAACTAACTATTAAATAAAAAGATATATTTGTCAATGAAACATGCATATCTCCCAATATAGGTGCACTTATACCTATTAAATCTCTAATTTCAAACTGGTCCAAAGGAGTGGTTATTAAATTAAAATTCACTTTATTCACAAAAATATTAAATATCTAGATATATTAAAAAAAAACAATTAATATATATATATATATATATATTAATTACACATATATATATATACTCTTTCAAATAAAAAATAAAATAATTCCCATATAAGACTTGAACTTATATCCAAATATTAGAAGTATTCTGCTCTACCTATTAAGCTAATGGGAATATATACCTACGTATATACATAGAATAATAGATAAATTTATCTATTAATTCATGATAATAATTAACAATATACACATTATCTTAAATAATAATATTATAAAAATATAATAATAATATTACTGTCACGTTTATTACACAGATACTTACACACATTAAATATATGTATACACTTAATATCTAAATAAATTAGATGTAAGAGGTAAACTTACAAATGCATGTGGTTTAGGTGGACTATTTAAACATCATTCTAAGCTGTTATAAAGTCTACTTAATATAATTTGTATATAATCAAAAAAGAACTGAGGTACAAATCAAGGATATCTTTCTACAACTTCTCCATATACTAATTGATTATACACTATATAAAGGAACAATAAAGTAGCTATTACTGATACTATAGATCCAAAACTACTTATAAAATTTCACCCTGCAAAAGCATCAGGATAATCACTTATTCTTCTAGGCATACCTTGAAAACCTAAAAAATGTTGAGGGAAAAATGTTAAATTAACTCCTATAAATAAAATTCAAAAATGTACTTTACTTAATAATAAATCATAACCTACCCCCAACATTTTTGGTATTCAAAAATATCAAGCACTAAATATACCAAATACCGCACCCATACTCAAAACATAATGGAAATGCGCAACAACATAGTAAGTATCATGAAAAGCAATATCTAATGATGCGTTAGCTAAAACAATACCACTAAGTCCACCTATAGTAAACATGAATACAAAACCTAATGCAAATAACATAAAAGGTGTAAGATGTAAAGATCCTCCATAACATGTAGCTAATCAACTAAATATTTTTATTCCTGTAGGAACTCCAATAATCATAGTAGCAGCTGTAAAATAAGCTCTAGTGTCCACATCTAAACCAACTGTATACATATGATGACTTCAGACTACAAAACCTAAAATACCAATAGACATCATAGCATAAACCATACCAAGATATCCAAAAATACTTTTATTTGAAGCAGCTGATATAGTAGTACTAACTATACCAAAGGCCGGTATTACTAATATATAGACCTCTGGATGACCAAAGAATCAGAAAAGGTGTTGATATAATATAGGATCACCACCTCCAGCTGTTTCAAAAAACGAAGTATTAAAATTTCTATCAGTTAAAACCATTGTTATTCCTCCAGCCAACACAGGAAGAGATAATAATAAAAGAACCACTGTAACCAACACGGCTCAACCAAACAATGCTAATTTGTGCAATCTTATACCCGGAGCTCTCATATTTAATATTGTAGTTATAAAATTCATAGCTCCTAGTAAACTACTTACTCCCGCTAAATGTAAACCAAAAATAGCCAGATCTACACTAGGTCCACTATGACTCTGTATACCTGCTAATGGTGGATAAAGAGTTCAACCTGTACCTACTCCATTTTCTATACAACTAGCAAAAATAAATAATAATAAACTAGGTGGTAATAATCAGAAACTTATATTATTAAGTCTTGGAAATGCCATATCAGGTCCTCCTACCATCAAAGGTAATAAAAAGTTACCAAAACCTCCTATCAATGCAGGCATAACCATAAAAAATATCATAACTATAGCGTGAGCCGTAATTATATTATTATAAAGTTGATTATCTGATATGTATTGTATACCGGGTCCAGATAATTCTAGTCTTATTAACACTGAAAAAGCGGTACCTATTAATCCTGAAAATAAAGCAAAAATTAAATATAATGTACCGATATCCTTTGCATTTGATGATAAAAATCACCTTTCTAATCAAAGAGAAATTTCAGAAGTTTTTCTAACTACACAAGACTCTGCACTTACTGTTTGATATTTTTTTCCTAGCAAATGGAGTTCCATATTAACTTTAAATAAATATGCATATTTATTTATTTACTAAAAACTTATGATAATTGATATTCATAATATAATAGTATAAAAACTATAAATAATCTTTGTATAAAATACAAAAATAAAAAGCATAATTTAATATATAATTTTATATATTTAGCTTTAAATTTAATATGCATAAACAATATTAAATATATTTAAATAAAGGATACAAAAGAATTGAACTTTAAATTTATGATCTGCAATCAAAATACAGGACCACCTGCATATATCCCTTTTTGTATAATAGCTTTTTATAAATATTATATAAATATTTATACTATTTTATATCTTTTGTAACATTAAAAAGAAAAGTATATCAATAATGATACAGAATAATGTAAACCATCTAATATAAGAATAGGATATATACCTAACAATACTGTATATAAAACTAACACAAATAAAATAAAAAATTCTCGTTTATTTAAATCAGGAAGATTAACTTTAAATAATTTAGAATATTTACCTCCAAAGGCTATCCTATTAAACATGTATATTGTATAAGCTGCAGATAATACAATAGAAGAACTAGCTAAAGCACCCATTAAAGGTAATTTTTCAAAGGTACCATAAAGACTTAAAAATTCCCCTATAAAATTAAGTGAAAGAGGAGTTCCCGCATTACTCAAACAAAGTATAAAAAATAACACAGAAAACAAAGGCATTATTTGAGCCATACCTCTATAAAAAGTAATTAATCTAGTTGAAGATCTATCATACAAAATACCCCCAACACATATAAATAATCCAGAAGAAACAAAACCATGAGCTAAACCTAAAGTTATACCTCCTTCTATACCTTGAAGTGTATTACTAAATACTCCCAAAACATAAACAGCAGCATGCGAAACAGAACTATAAGCAATAAGTTCTTTAATATCTATAGTTCTCAAAGTACTAAAACTAGCATAAATAATAGTAATAACACCTATAGTATACACTAAATATGTACAATAAACTGAAGCTTTAGGTAAGATAGGTAAAATCAATCTGATTATACCATATAAACTTAATTTCAAAACTATACCGGCTAAAATAATACTTCCACCTAATGGAGATTCAACGTGTGCTTTTAATAACCAAATATTTAAAAAAATTAAAGGAGTTTTTACCGCAAAAGCAATAAATATACCAGAAAATAACAATAACTGTGTATAATAATTAAAATTAATTTTATACAAAGCATCAAAATCAGTAGTACCCATTATATTATACATAACTAATATTGAAAGTAATAAGAACAAAGATCCTAATAGTGTATATAAGAATAAGAAGAAACTTGCTCTTACCCTATTGCTTGATCCAAATAACCCTATTAAAACAAATAATGGCGGAAGTATACTCTCAAAAAATATATAAAACAAAAATATATCTAAAACTAGAAAAACAGCTAACAGCAGTGTTTCTAACACCAATATCAAAATTAAATATCACTTTACATTTTCAGATATTGATGTTCAATTTGACAATAATGCGATAGGCATTATAATAGTAGTTAAAAGTATAAAATATATAGATATACCATCTATACCCAAATAAATATTATATCCCATAATATCATATGGTTCTTGAACAAATTGGAATTGATTATAAGAAAAATCAAAGAAAATGAATATAACTAATGATATTATAAAATTTATAATAGATGTCAAAAGTGCTATTCACTTAATTATTCTTAAATAAACATAAGAATGAAAATTAATAAATAAACTGTATAAATTAGTAACAATGACAAAAATACCTATTAAAGGTACAAACAACAACGACAAAAGTAACACTAAAATGTATAACTATTAAATATATTCCTTTATACAAAATAAATAAATACCTTTATTTAAAGATAAAACTAAATAAATAAATACCTTTATTTAAAAATAAAACTAAACAAATTTTGGCACTATAAAACAAAAGATAAACACATAAACATACTTATTTTTTGTAATTATATCTAGTAATGACTAAAAACCCAAATAATATCATTATTAATATAATACTCTGTATAATCATTAAAGAAGAAATAAAAATATAAATAAACAAACCAGACAAAATATATAATGCATAAGATGTAATAACTCCAGAATCAAGTTTAGAAATATTTTTGCTTAGGTTAATTAAACCTACTTCTAAACCAAAAGGTCCTAAATACTCTATGGATCCTTTATCAATAATTTTAGTTGTTTCACCACCTATTTTAAGTATTTTATCTGTAATATATTTGTTGTAAAAAAATTCAACTAGAAAACGATTACTAAAAAATCCAAATATATTATAACCTATTCTAGATAATTTAAAACTAATTAATTTACTTGGTAATACTTCTGAGTATAAAATAGACAAAAAAGTGAAAAAAATAGTACAAAATAAAGGTAACAGTTTAAAGAAAGTAGGTACAGCAAATTCAGTTTCTATAGTAATTTCATGGTAAGGATTAATATACAAACTATTATCCATAAAAAATCCAGTACCTAATCCTATAAAAATATCTTTAGTTAAAAAACCAAAAAATACAGAAAATAAAGCTAAAATTATTAATGGTATACTCATATATATATCACTTTCATGAGCTATTTTATAACTATTAAAAGACCCATTAGGATTAGCTAAAAAAGTTAAATATAAAACTTTGATTGAATACAACGTAGTAAATATTGCAGCTATAACTGCGACAAAATATACACTGATGCTAGAGAAATAAAACTGCCCATATGCAGATTCTAAAATAAAATCTTTAGAATAAAATCCAGTCATAAAAGGAAAAGCAACTAAACTAAGACTGGCTATTACCATAACTGAATAAGTTAATGGTAAAAATAATCTTAATCCTCCATATTTTCTAAAATCCTGATTATCTCCTACAGCATGTATTACCGATCCTGCAGCTAAGAAAAGAAGTCCTTTATAAAAAGCATGATTAACTAGATGAAATAAAGCTACATTGTAAGATGACAATCCTACAGCTATCACCATCATACCCAATTGACTCATTGTTGAATAAGCTATAACTTTTTTAATATCTTGTTGAAATAGTCCAATAAGAGAACTAAATACACTAGTTATAGCTCCTACTCACAAACATAATATCAAAACAGTTGAACTATATTCTATTAAAGGAGAGGCTCTCATTAACAAATATACACCTGCTGTAACCATTGTAGCCGCATGTATTAATGCAGAAACAGGTGTAGGGCCTTCCATCGCCATAGGTAATCATACATGAAGACCTATTTGAGAACTCTTAGCCATAGCACCTATTAATAAACAAATACCTATTAAAGTTATTATATTTTCATTAATATAAGGCGCTATGGAAAATACTGTTCCATAATCTAAATTACCTATAGATCATATTATTATGAACATTCCTATAGTCAAAAAAGAATCTCCTACCCTGTTAGTTAGAAAAGCTGATATGGAACTCTGATTTGCCGCTATTCTTGTAAATCAAAAACTTACTAACAAATAGGAACAAACACCAACACCTTCTCAACCTATAAACATAACAAGTATATTATTCGCTGTTACTAATACAATCATCATAAATGTAAATAAACTAAGATAACTAAAAAATCTTTGATTATGTGGATCATGACTCATATAACCTATAGAATAAATATGAACTAAAAGGGAAATAATCAATACCGGTATTAACATAGACACTGTTAATGAATCAAAATTAAACCCTCACAAAATATTAAATGATTCGGAATCTATTCATCTAAATAATTTAATTTCAACAGCAATATTATTAAATCCCACTTCAAAAAAGGACATAATTGAAAGAATAGTTGTAATTAATACAAAAGTACAAGTTAATAGATGTGATCCTTTTACACCTATTTTTCTTCCAAAAAACCCAGAAGATATTGATCCTAATAGAGGAAAAATTATCAAAGTTAAATACATTAATTATATTCTATCGCAATACTTCCTCTTAATCTATAAAACGCAACTAATATGGCTAATCCTATAGCTGATTCAGCTCCTGCAATACATATAATATATATTGCAAAAACTTGACCTAATATATCGTCAAAAGTAAATGAATTAATTAATATCAAAAGAGTTATAGCTAATAACATTATTTCAATAGATATAAGCATTAAAATAATATTCTTTCTATTTAAAACAAATCCTAATATACCAATTAAAAATAGTATTAAAGATAAATTCATAGTAATTTATACGTATAAATATATATATATATACATATTTATCTAATAAAAATAAATTTTATTAAAAACTTATTTTTCTTCTTACATTTTTCTTAATTTAACTAATATAAAATATAAAGTATTCACTTTAGCCTATATTATTCTTTTACCTTTTAAATTAGTATTATAATACTGTCTAGAAGAAATACTAAGAGCATTTTTTCCTAATTCAAAAACGAAACCTAAAGTTAGTAAAACTAAAAAAATTAACATTACTATAAGACCATAAATATTATTAACATAACTACTTACAGCATATGGATACACTAACAATATTTCCAAATCAAATAATAAAAATAATAATGCAAATATAAAAAAAGAAATATTAAACTGAGTTCTATTCTGATCTAAAAATGAATGAAATCCACATTCAAATGCTGTTTTTTTTTCTCCATACGGATTATGAGGAGCTAAAACTAAGTTAATGGCTAATAATATAATTGACAGAACTGGAATAAAAAAGAGAAAAAAGGTTAAACTGTTCATTTAATAGTAAAAAATAATAGAAGAAAGTATACTAGTAATATTCAATCATTCTTTAGGAACTAAGATAAACAATAGAATTACCAAAGTAAATATTGAAATTACATTAGTTAATGAACTTGAAATAACAATATTTTTATAATTAAAATTGACAATTAATTTTTTCTTTGCATCTCCCATATAAATCAAAGTATTTAAGCTGCTAAAATTAGGATTAATCTTTTGATCGTTTTCTTCAAAAAATATGCTTTTAATCACAACTAAATAATAAACAGCACTTATTACACTAGTTAATATTGCTACTAAAGTTATAAAAACATATCCGTTATCCAATGCTGCACTTAAAATCATCTGTTTTCCAAAAAATCCAATTAAAGGAGGAACACCTATAAAAGAAAATAAAGTTATAGCTAAACTAATAGATAATATTGGATTTATTTTAAAATAACCTTTAAGTTGAGATACTAATTGTATAGGTGAATTATTCACATCTTTTAGATAACCTTCCTCTTTTAATAAAGAACTTTCTTTATATACTAAATGAAAAAACGAATAACCAATAGTTATTAGTAAAATAAAAGCATTTAAGTTTGAAATTGAATATTGTATAAGATAAAATAAAAAGGCTTGAATAGATTCTACACTATTTACTGATAGAGCCAGTAATAAAAATCCTAAATGGGATATTGTACTATAAGCATATAATCTTTTTATTCTAAACTGAGTCAAACCTAATATTGACCCTATTATTAAAGACAATAGCGAACTTAACATTAAATTATTTGTTCAGGTAACATTCAACAAACTATTACCTGTATAATAAACTAACTCTAAAAACATAATCAATATAGAAATTTTAGTTATAATAGCTACAAAAGTTGTTACTATTGTAGGTATTGCATCGTAGACATCAGGACTTCAAAAATGAAAAGGAGCCGCTGATATTTTAAACAGAAATCCCACTGACATTATAACTAATGAAGTCTGTATTGTATATGAATAAACGCTTGGCATATTAGATAAATAATATAAACTATTATAATTAAAAGGTTCTTCTATGATTATACTATCAAAAATATTATTTACTAAAAACATACCGTCTAAGCTTGTATTACCTGTATTTATATACAGTAAACCTTGGCCTAAAAGTATAATACAAGAAGATAATCCTCCCAATAAAAAATATGTTAATCCTGCATTTGTAGACAATTCAGAATTTCTATAAATAGTAGAAATTATATATAAACCATAACTTTGTAATTCTATAGATAAAAAGATAGTTATTAAATCATTACTAGACATTAAAAAGATAGCTCCTGATACAACAAATAATATAATCAAAGGATATTCAATTAGTTTGAATTGTTCCCCACTTTTATTAATAATTTTTTCATTAGAATACATAAATTTAGAATACATAATATGATATAAAGATGAATATTGTTCTATAAATACTTTACGAGGATAAAAAGAAGTTAATATTAATATTATTAAACTTAAAAATAGAATAAAAAGAGCAAAAATTTGATTATGACCTTTACAATATATTAATCCTCCAAACAAACTTAAACCTTTATCTACAAAAATTAAGCTTAAGTCAAAACTAAGCAAAATAAAACAATAAAAAAGAATAAGTAAAGCTGTTCTTGAAAACAATATTGATTTATCTCGTCTAGATGATACGGCATTAGATAAAAGAAGTAGTGTTAAACTGGTTATTAACATATACTTAATATTTATATATAATATATATACATATATACATATATATAAATTACGTATATATATAATATTTTTTATTATATATTTATTAACTTATTATTGATTTTTCAATCATAATAAAAATTTTTCTAAACTTACTGATTGCAAGCTAATTGGCATTGAACTGTGAAGTATACCACATATTTCTGAACACTGCCCATAAAATGTACTTTCCCTATTTATATGTACCGACATTTGATTTAATCTACCTGGATAAGCATCACATTTTATACCCAAAGAAGGACAAGCAAAAGAGTGAATAACGTCTGCAGCAGAAATCATGAATCTAGTATGTGTTAACTCTGGTAATATAATCTTGTTATCCACTTCTAATAATCTAAATGCTCCTAGTTCCAAATCAGATTCGGGAACCAGGTATGAATCGTATTCAATAAATTCTTCTTCATCGTTTATAAAATCTGCATATTCATAACTCCAATATCATTGATGACCTTCCACACCTAAAGACAAATTAGGATCAGTAACTTCATCCATTAAATATAACAATTTAAATGAAGGAAAAGCAATTAAGATTAGTATTAATGCTGGAGTGATAGTTCAGATAAGTTCTATCAATGTTCCGTGATTTAAATATTTATTACTTATAGTAGACTTTTTATATGTATAATTCTTTACTACAGAAATAAGTATTCATCCCACACTAAATAATATTATAAATAAGTAAAACATAATATTATTGTGTAATTCCACTAGCGCTTCCATTTGAGGACTACCACTATCTTGGAAATATAATCCTCAAGGTTTAGCCACATCACATTGATAAGTAAAAATATTATTTATATCTTTCGAAACCACGTACCAAATCTAAATAGTTTGTAAATACTTTTACTAATATTATAATATATATATATATATATGTACATATATATATATATACAATCACTATAACTAAAATAACATACTCACATTCGTATGTACACACGTTATTTATTTATTAAACATAACTCTAAAAAAATATATTATTATTATTCTTATTATAAATAGAAACCGGGAGAGAAAATCGAATTCTCATTATTAATGTATGAAATTAATGTTTTAACCTTTAAACTATCCTGGCATTTTAGAAACATAAATAAATTAAATTATATTTTTAAAATCTACAATAAAAGTGTAAAATAATATATTTATATATTTACTTAAAAAGTTAAATTTAAAGATTATTTATTTTAAATCCATTAAAATAATACTAACTTAAATATTAATTTAAGCCACATTTCTCTCTTTCTATATGTAGATCTAAATAATAAAAGATGTTTATCTTTATAAATACTAGTATTTAATTTATATTATATATCTACTAATAAAATTAATCTTATTGATTCTGTTGGGGTGACTTGAACACTCATTTATAAATATCAAAAATTTATAACTTACCTTTAGTCTACAACATATTTTTTTTTATTTAACAAAAAATTATTATATATTTTTTGTTACATTGCCACATAATTGTTTTTAAATAAATAAATAAATTTTATATTTATATTACAAATATAAACAAATAAGTTTTACAACTGCTTTGCAAATATTTTTATATTTAAAAATATAGTGTATTATATATACACTATAAATAATTATATTAAATACAATATCTTATTTATATGTTTTAAGATTTAAATACAACACTTGTAAAAGAAAAATCTTAACATTACATATAACAAATAAAAAACAACACCTAAAAAAATAATAAATAATATTGATAACAATATTTATTTACTTAAATTTTAAAAGTAATACCTTATATTTAACAACTACACTAAAATTAATAAATAAGCTAAAAAATGGAATAATTATATGAAAATTAAAAGTCATCAAAATCAAAAGAAGGAGGAAAATCATCAAACCCATCATCATCATTACCATCATTACTATTATTTGGACCTGGTGAATTTGATGGATTATTAGAATTATCATTTGAACCTGGTGAATTAGATGAATTGTTAGAATCGGGACTATTATTAGAATCAGGATTATTATTAGAATTATTATCATAACTAGAGGAGTCATTATTGGATGACATTTTACTATTTTCTTGATCTAACTCAATTAAACGTGATCTATAATTAGCCAATTTTCTTTCATGGTGTCCTATTCTGTCCATATTATCATCAATCTCTTTCTGAGCAATATTACAAGAATTTTCATACAATATAATGTCTTCCGCTAAAGTCTTATCATCATATACATCTCGATCCATTAATCTATCTGCCCTATTTAGAGTATCATATTCTTGTTTTGATAACGTTCCACCACTATCCACTTTATTCATTACATCTTGTATAATATTTTCAGATAATAATTCATTTTTTTCTTTATAATCTTCTATAGCATCAAAACGTTTAGAGTACTTAGTATTAATTCTTGCAACTTCAGATTCTTCTCCGTTGTCTGAAACTGAATCTGAAACTGCATCTGAATCTGAATTTTCAGATGAACTTCCACTAGGTACATAATCACTATCATAAGTATAGCTTACTTTCTGTCTTTTAAACTCTGGTTCTCCATTATCATCACCATCCTCTTCCTCTCTCTCTCTTTTTTTATCATTTTCAATCAATTCATTTATTATTTTATCAAAAGTACCACTACTTGTACCATTATTATTATTATCTCTATTTGACATAGTCTTCTAAAAAATTAAAACATTTTAATATAAAATCTCCTTAAAATAAACCTTACACTATAATATGTATGGCTGAAGAAAATAAGTAAGTCCGAGCAATGTAAGTATATGTAATATTACGATAGGTCCTTACATTCAATTACAATTTATAAATATATGTATACTCCTTTATACAAGGTATTTATAAATACGTACGATATACACTCAGAAATTGGAGACTTGCCCGGTCAGTAATAAACCGTTGACAAGTCCATGGTAATCACTTCTAATACTAATATATATATAACGCTAAATTAGGATAACAACCGAAAAAATACTTTTATAAAATTGTAAATATTTATTATCTAATTTAACTACTTATATACATAATAATATATATTAATAATATAAATACTATTAAAATAAATATATTTATCTAAAAACTTTACCTTTTAGATTTAACCTAATACAAATATTTTCAATTAGATTAACTATAAATATTACAATGAGTAAACTAAAACTATATCATATATTTTTATAAATTATTAAGAATAAGATTAAAATATTTTAATCTTATTCGTATAACAAATAATTATATTTAAGTTATGATAAAAAATCTAACTTAAATATCAATATATAAAACTTATCTAGTAACTTTTATTTTCAAACATATAAATTAAATTAATCTAACTTAACAAGGAGGATACCTTGAATTGAACAAGGAACTTACTATGCCACATATAGTTGTTCTACCTATTGAACTATATCCACCTTTTATAAAAAAAATATAAGATATATATGCATATATATATTATGGGTAACAAGACTTGAACTTGTATGGAAATTTCCATTCCGTTCTAAGCGAAACCTGACTACCAATTCCAGCATACCCATTATATTATTAGTAAATCAATTATTATATTAACAACTGATCAATAAAAATAAATTACATAAATGTTACTCAAATTAAATAATTTATTTATAAAAACTCAGTTTCATAAGTAAAACAAATCTCTCTCTTATCGTTACTAATAAGAGAATAAACTTCTATATATATATATTATATTTACACAAATGCCCAAGATAAGATTCGAACTTACAACCTAAACATCTTCAGAGTTCCGCTCAACCAATTGAGCTTCTTGAGCTTTAGCATTAACAAACTGGAGATATTAGGACTCGATCCTAAATTAACGATATGCAAAATCGCAGTTTTACCTATTAAACCACATCCCCTGTTATTTTAAATTAAAAGAATATATTTAATAACCCATAAGGGATTCGAACCCTTATCTTAACAGTGAAAGAGTTTTGTCTTAACCTTTGGACGAATGGGTCCATTAACAATAAAAATGTATGTATATATATATATACATTTTTATCCAAAAAACGACATTAACGTTCATAATAATGATCAATAAACTTTTATTTCTTTATAAAAAAATAATCTTTTTCTGTATACTTATTATTAATCTTTATAGATTTAATCATATAAAAACTATAAAAACCTGTAAAATAAATAGCTTTTCTTATAGATGAAAGTTATTTATTTAATATCTTTTACTATTAATAACTAATACATATTTGCCTTAGTCTTATTTACAATTATTGCTAAGTTATTTATTTCAACACAACCTAACTTAAAAGCACCAATCCTTTCTATAAGATCTTTATTATGTTTAGATCCTAACAAAGATCTTGCTTTTTCTAATATATTATATTCATATTTTAATAAACTAAGATAATATTGTTATTTTTCTTTTAAATAATATAATTCATATATTTCAATTACACCTAACCCTAAATTAGAATAGCCCTATTTTAATAATATCTTATATATTATACTATTATTAGTTTTAATTTTTCTATCTAAATATAATATATTGTAATAACTTTTAAGTCTATTAAAAGGATTTATAAGAAAATCAATATATCTTTTATCTATTAAAATATTAGTTTATTTATAAATACCTATCTTTTTGTTTTCCATTAGTATATCTATTTTAAAAAGTATTACTATTATTACAATAAGTTATTAGTAGAATTTATTTCTCTTTGTCTTCATTATTAAATACCAATAAATATTAATTATCTAGTTTAAATTTACTTATATAATAATGATTATCAATATTATGAATTAAATAAATATTGAAAAGAGATAAATCTAAACAATATATAAAAATTGTATACTGCTTCCATAATAAATTTAGTTAATACACTTTTAATGTATCCGAAAAAGGACTTGAACCCTTATGATATTATATCAACGAAGCTTAAGTTCGTTCTGTCTACCAGTTTCAGCATTCGGATATATAATACTAGGAAGAAAAGGAATTGAACCTTTGATAGCAAAAGCCATTGAGTTTACAGCTCAACCCGTCATACCATCAAACGGGACCTTCCTTAAATAAATTACTCTAATTATTGTAATATAAACATTAAGGCTAGAATGAATTGAACACTCATCTAAGCTATCATGAGCAGCTTGCTTTACCAATTAAGCTATAACCTTTTATACGGATAAAGGACTTGAACCAATATAAACTGATCATGAGTCAATTATGTTACCTTTACATTAATCCGCACTAATAATATAAAAAAGTATTTATAAAAAAATTTTTTATAGGTATAAAAAAAAATTTTAATAACTAATGAGATTAAAATCACGTACTTAAAACTCTGTTATATTATATAAAATGTATATAAGATTTGAACTTATAAAAATACTTTCGTAAAGCATTGTTTTACCATTAAACTAATACACCTATAATACAATATACCCTTTTATATTAAATGCAACTTTATTTAAAATATAACGATATGTATATCACATAGTTTATAACAAAATTAGTACTTTATATCTTAAAACATTAAAATTATTTTAATTAAAGCCTATATAAATATTATGTAATCATATATTACGTATATTTAAGAATATTATAAAATAAACTTCGTGCCTAGATGCATTCAACACTTATTTTTAGTTAATATAGCTTTTCTACCATGCTCATATAATATATTATATATACATACTTATACATATATATAATAATGTTATCTTATACATGTAATTTTCATTTATACACCAATAATTGATATACAAAAGTAAATTACACAATAACATTCTTTTATAAATGAATTTATACTATAAATCTAAACACTATAAATAATATATATTTATTCATATTCTATTAATATATAAAACATCATTTTATACATAAAGATTAATATTAGATATTAAAAAACAATAGATAAACCATGGATTAACATACCCAACTCCTTTCGTACGAAGGGGCTATTTTTACTTTATTCTAATATCCTCTAGAAGATAGAAACCATACTGTCTCACGACGTATTTAACCCAGCTCGTGTAGCTCTTTAATCGACGAACAGTCGTACCCTTCATGACTCTTGCATTCATGTGGATGAGCTAAGCCGACATCGAGGTGCCAAACTGCGCACTCAATTTGTACTCTCTGGCGCAATTAGCCTGTTCAATCTGTTAATTAAAAGACTTATCTTTATTTCCATTTTTTTTAATGGTTCAGACTATTTTTTCAATCTACTATATACTATATCTTATTTAACAAATAAATAGAGAAAAAAAATGTATATATATATATATATATATATATATATATGTTTTTTACAATATATATATATATTGTATATATGTGATTATTATTATTATAATATCTAATAACCACTAATTCAGCTTTTTATTCCATATGTTCCAATACGATTATAAGAATTAATATTAACATACTGTAAATTTGACTTAACGTAACCCCTTAATACTACTGCAGATAAACCATTATAGGAAGAGGTTATATTTTTTAAACTACCTTTACCTATATATTTAGAAATAGATCTCGAAGCTGTTAAACGTTTTGTTAATCTACCTGTACCTTGTAACTTCATACCACTTATTATCTTATGCTTTAAATAATAAAAAACAATACGACTTTTATATGATATAGGTTTAGAAATTAAGTCATTATTTAACGGTATATTCTTATTAATCGATAAATTTAAATTTTTTTTTATAAATACTGTATTTAAATTATTAATACCTAATAAATTTGAATAAAATCCATTAATATAAGGCTTTTTAGATAATCTTAAAGCCATTCTTATAACCTTTAATACTCTTCTATTTCTACTTTTCAATTTTTTAACAACCGCCAAAGCCAAAATATTTCCATCTAAATGTAAATATTTTAAATTAATAATGTTTATTTCTATTCTGTTATTATTATATAATTTATTTAAAATGTTTTTTATATTTAATATATTTTTAACCTGAAACTTATATCTACTATAATAAATATTTCTTTTATATCATTTTACTATATATATACTTTTTAGTATTTTTTTTAACATTAAAAATAAGTTTATTAATTTTATAAACAAATATAGAGAATTAATTTGTAACTTTGTGAAATAGATTTTTCCTGATTTTTCCAACATTATTTTTAAACTACTTGTTCTCTTTTCTTTTAAATTATATAATAATATTTTTTTTAAAATATTTATCATTTTAGGAAACTTAATATAATTAAAAAAATAATTAATTATATACAAATATAAATATAAATATTTCTTTACCTTTTTATCAGTGTTAGACAATTTAAATATATTTTTATTAATTATCTCCATTTTTTCATTTAATCCACGCTTATCAAATAATGATCTTTCTATATTTATATCTGTATCATTACTTAAATTTAAAAGCTGATGTAATTCCGTTTTATCAAAAGGGGAAGTAAAAACATTTTTATAAAACAGTTCAGTAGACATCTTATTATTATTATTATTAAACATTTTAATAAAATGTTGTCTAATAAATATTATTAATTTTTGATCAAATTCAGGATATTTAAATAATAAAACACCCATTAAAAATGGTCTATTTTCAATAACAAACTGTTTACTTTTTTGTGTAAACGGTATTTTTATTATTTTCATCACCTTTGTCAATTTATAAAAGTGCGTTATCCATTTATTAAAAACATATAAATTAATATATATCTTATTATTAAAATGTTTAATTTCAGGTTTACCTACAAATATCTTATCCATAGATAAACTACTATACTTTTTTAATTTATTAAGATTAAAATAAATGTCAAATAACTTATATATCAATATATCTCTTAAAGGTAACGTTTTTATATAATCATTTTTTTCTAAATAATAAATACTATTATATCATTCTTTTACTGAGCTAGGATTATGTTTTAAGATACCTTTATCTAGATAATTTTTCATTAAATTACCTTTATCTGAATCTCTATACTCCAAATTACGAATAGTATTAGATCTGTTTCTAATTTTTTCATTTAATATATACATATATTGGTAAACATAACAATTTAACAGAAATATGAAATTAATTTATATAAATATAACATAACAAAAAGCTGGAAGTAGACAAAATATTAAGAATAAATTCATAAATATTATTATATTTTCTTACTACAAATAAAAATACGAACTTATCTCTATAAATTTCACTATTAGTCGTTGAACGTTCTTTTAACATAGAATTAATCTTCTGTTAAAGCTTCGCTTCAAGTATACTTATCATAAAGTCCTTATTGACTTATTACAAAGTTCTTCTTGAAATTTTCCCAGTTAAAACCAATAGTATTAATATTGGAGGACTGAATATTAATCCCTAGCGTAGCTTTTTCAATAATCCAAGACCTTTCCTTTTCGCATCTTGTGATCTTATGCCCTGCTTACGCAACTGAAAGATTTGTAAATCAATCAGTAAAGCAAGATTAAGCCATTAAACTTCCCAAGTAAAGTAAAATATCATATTATTAATATTTATTACCTAATTAATAATACAAATATAAATATTATATTTAATTTAATACTTAACTTACAATTATTTTCCTTATAAAAAATCTTACTTAAAATAAATAAAATAAATTTAACTAAATAAATATATAACTGTATTAATAAACTTTATATCAATAAATAAATAAAAATAAAAATACGTTATAATAAATAACATAATTTTTACAATTTGAATTTTGGATATACCCAGGTACTTTTTATGGGATCTGTGCCCCGCATAAACCATCTACTAGCAACTGTTTTCTATAAAAATCTATATTTTTATATGTAAACAAACATATGCACATACAAATAGACACCTATATGTAAATAAACATTTATAAACATTTATATGTCTATACTTTTAAACTACAAGTTTAAATATCAGGTACTTTTTTTTTTGATCTGTACCCTGCATATAGATATTATATATAGATATTATATTTAATTAGTAAATTTATTGTATACATCATTATAAATATTAAAATTAAGATTCCTAATTTAGAAAATAAAACTCGTAAATTAGAAACCTTAACTTTAACAATGATAAAATTTTCATAATCACAGTTTCCTTAAATTAAAAATAATTCACCTCTGGTCACAACCTCCTTAAAAATAAGCGAGTACAACAATAAATTCCTGATATAATAAACAAAATAAAGGTGTTTCATCTTTATCTAAGCAATTACCTTTTACTCTAATATTTGTTATACTATACCCAGTAATTAGTAACAGTAAAGCTGCATAGGGTCTTCTCGTCTAACTAGAGGTAAGCAGTATCTGCACTGCTACTATAATTTCACTGAGCTAATCATTGAGACAGCTGTTGTATCGTTACATCATTCATGCAAGACCGCATTTAACGGCCAAGGTATTCCGCTACCTTAAGACCCTTATAGGTAAGGCCGCCATTGATCGGGGTTTCCTTCAAAACCTAATTTATACTAGTCAACAAAGAAAATCCGTTAACCAGCCGACATAGGGCAGAAATCACACTCAATACTTTGATTTATTATCTTATGCAAAGTGCTTTGTTTTAATTAAACAGTCGTACAACACCATTTTGTGCCTCCTCTTTATCCTAATATTAATCATGATAAATGGCCCACCTTATTCCTAAGTTACGGAGTAAATTTGCCGAGTTCCTTAATGATTATTAGCTCAAACGCCTTCATATTCTCTACTTGCTTACTAGTGGTAGTTTATAGGTACGGTTAAAAAAATTTTCCTGAACATTTATGTATAATGATACAATTATAAATTAATCTATTTCAGTGTATTTATTTATAACTATATTTTTAAATGTTAATCTATCTCATCGTGTAATCCTTTAGCATTACTTAATGTAATGCTAAATCTCATTTTATTTGACATAATTAGAACTTCATCTGTTTCAGTTTATTTATTTATAACTACATCAATGATATTTATCATTACACCATAGACATAATTATAACTTTATCTATTTAAGTTAATTTATTTATAACTACATCCTTTAAGTTACTTCACTTAGAGGCCGTTAATTAAATAAAACCATAAGCTTTAGGCGAGGTATTATACCTTTTTCGTTACTCATGTCAGCATTATCTATTGAAATATATAATTTTCAAGTTAAAAATTATTACATTTATTCAATGTTCTGCTACCCCATAAATAATATATATATATATATATATATATACATATATAATAATAAATACTATATTTATGTACAAGATATCAGTATATTGTTTAGATCCGCTGTATTTTTGGTGCTTTTAACAATAACTTTTATTTAAATCTAAATACAATAAATTAGACCAGTGCTCTATTACGAGATCTTTAAAAAATGGCCGCTTCTAAGCCTATTTCCTGGTTGTTTATGAAAAAAACTCCCTTTTTTTCACTTAACAATAATTGTGGAACCTTAAATTCTTGTATTGGGCTGTTTCCCTGTTGACATACAACCTTATCGTAATATGTCTGATTATTTAACATACATCTTTATCCTTCCGAGGTCTTTTCTACTCCAGTAAAATCTTCAAAATTCCCCGATATATATAATTTAAACAATAAATTATTAACTAAACTATCGAAATAAAATACTGTACCTATTAAGATGTTATTTAAATGACCTACTTACATAGGTTTCGCAGAAAACCAGCTATCCTAGTCAGTTTTGTCTTTCACTAACTTACCATGATTCTTTGGATATCTTTACAACGATAACCCATTCGAACTTTTATAATCCTGATCATAGTAAGATCACTAGGCTTCGGGTCTAATTTTAAATACTTAATTTTCACTTAAAAACTGATTTATCTAGGCAAATATATTTATATTGCTCGCATTTAATATTAACTTGCTGACCCATTATGCAAAAGGTACGCTTTAATAATTTAATTAAACTATTTTTTAAGCTGCTTATAAAACCACTATTTCAAGAATTTCCCTCATGGTACTATTTACTATTGCTTATATGTTATATTTAGTTTTAGAAGAAGGTTCTCCTCTATTCAAACAGGTTATATCCATTTTATTTAAAAACTTTTCCATTTTCGTTCACACTAATAATAGAATCTTATTTAATTTATTTTCACTAAAGCTAATAAGATATTTCAATTAACTTTGTTTACTTATATAATTTATCTAAGGACAGAAAAGGCATATTAATAACATACACTTATTTTAAAACTTCCCTTAACATATAGCTATTCCTCTTTAATAGTTTCTTTTTATACTTTCTATCATATTAATTAATTATAAACATAATTACAAAATATAATAAAATTATACTTTACATATCTTTTTTTTTTCTTAAATTGCATTAATGTTACTAGTTATAATAACATAAGCTTCTATATAATTAAATATATATATATATATATATATATTAAAGTTTTCGGGTTATTATGATTCGAACATAACTAATCCTCAACCCAAATGAGGCACCTAACCAACCAGGCTCTAACCCGTAGATTACAATACAGAAAATATCCGATTCGAACGGATGTGACTTTATAAAGCCAAATAAGTTTCAAGCTTATCACCTTAAACCACTCGGTCAATTCTCTTTTAATTAAAATAAATTTATTTTATATAATCACAAAGCATATAAAAGAATCGAACTTATAAAGATGCTTTCGAAAAGCACTATTTTACCATTAAACTAATATGCTTATATAACAAAATCTGATTTCTCGACGACTTGAACGTCGAACATACTCTTATCAAAAGTACACTTTACCTATTAAGTTAAGAAATCTAACCTTAAATCCCTTTTTAAAAGTAGAAAAATTAATATACTTTTACAATAATTATTATTACTATTACACTATATAATTATAATATTATAATAGTAAATACTATGATCTATAATAACACATGTATATATATATAGTAATATATAATAAAACTTACTTTTATTCAAGAGCATTCTGACTTGAACAGAAAATTTGAAGTTTGAAGCTTCCTATTTTACCCATTAAACTATACTCTTATATATATATAATTAAATATATTATACGGAAAAGAGATGATTTGAACATCCAAGTGTTAAAACACAATATTTAGCAAATATCTCGCCTTACCCATAGCAACTTTTCCTTTATTTTATAAACCGGGTTAGACCGGTTTTGATCCGATATCTCCTTTCGTGACAAGAAAGTTATTTACCTATTAACTACTAACCCATATTTTATATTAATGATCAAATAAAATTTTCTTCTTACAGCCAACCGAACTCGAATCAGTATACATCGTTTGGAAGACGATCGGTTTACCATTAACCTATGGCCGCCCTTATTTTAATTAATAATTTATGTATATCATTAAAATTTATTACCTCAATTTTAACTAGTCTAAATAATAGTAAAAATCTTTTTCCTCTATTTATAATATCCTCTTCTTAATACAATAATTGTATAATAATAAAATAATATATAAATACTATAAAAATCAAATATAAATCCATTAGTTCTTACATAGTATTAAATACTATAGTATCTAGTAAAAAAAAACACAAAAATTGTTAAAAATACCAATACATATTTAAGACCTTTGGGATTTGAACCCAAATACTAATGCTTAAAAGGCACATGTTTTACCTTTAAACTAAGGTCTTTTAATAAAAAACGCTAGTTTTTAAGATTTTAGCGTTATAATAATAGTTCCTACCATAGCCAATAATAATATTATAGACGCTATAACAATTCATATAAAATAATTAGTATAAATAACATTACCTATACTAATTATATGAGATACGTTTATTAACATTGTATCTCATATATTAGAAGTTACATATAAATCTTCGCTATTATTATCTAAATATATAATATTTAAAAACTTATTGCTTATTTTACTTAGATCACTAAAAGGTAGTATTCTATACAAAAAATAATAAAGAATAATACCTATTATTAAAGCTAGAGGTAAACTGTTATTAGTATTACCTTGTAATTCCGATATTCTAACATTTATTAACATTAAAATAAATAAAAATAAAATAGAAACTGCTCCTATATAAACTAAAAGATAAGCTATTCCTATGAAAGTCATTCCAGACAACATTAAATAAGTTGATATACACAAAAATAAACTTATTAAAAACAAAACAGATATAATAGGATTTTTGCTTATTATAACAAATATACCGCAGACTAACGAGACTAAAGAAATTAATACCAACAATTGAATCTTATATCCATTAAGATAATTATCTATTAAAACAAACAAATTATTAATTTTTAATTTATAAATAAATACAGAACTCTTTTTTTAATTTAAAATTCAATTATACATGCATACAATAACAATTATAACAATAATAACAATTACAAAGATGATAATATATATATATATATATATATATACAAAAAGATTTTTTTTTAATAATTATTTACAAAAGAGGATAATAAAAAAAAGAATATATAATATACATTAAAGTTTATGTCAAAATGAATCGAACACTTAATTGTAAATACTAATAACTTATGATTAACCCTTAATCAATAATATATTTTCTTAAATACTATTATATATATATATATATAATATGATCCCATACAAAACTCTTAATGCTTTCGCATTACATAAAATTTTTAATTTGTTTTATTTATAGATTTTACTCTTTATATTTAAATTTATTAAAGTGTTTTCAATATATGTAATTAAAGGTACCAATATTAAAAAATGTGAAAAATATAAAATAGTAGAAATTTGACCAAACTCTATAAAAGGAGATTCAACATGTTTAGCTCCTAATTGCATTAAAACCAGAAAATTAGCCATAAATACATAAAATATTATTTTACTCAAAGGTTTAAATTGTATACCTCTACTTCTACTAAGGTCACTAAATGGCATTATTAACAAAATAAGTATAGCAGAGAACATAGCTATCACTCCTAATAATTTATTAGGTATAGATCTCAGAATAGCATAAAAAGGAAGCAAGTATCATTCAGGTACTATTGCTGGAGGTGTTTGCATTGGATTAGCCATAACATAATTTTCACTATCACCCAATAGATTAGGCATAAAAAAAACAAAAACAGATAATATTATAATAAATAAAAGAATAGTAATTAAATCTTTAAATATATAATAAGGAGAAAATGGTATTCTATCATAATTACCCGATACACCTAAAGGATTTCCTGACCCTACAGTATCATGTAATACGATTAAATGCATTAAAGCTAATGCAGCCAGAACAAAAGGTAAAACGAAATGTAAAGAAAAAAATCTATTTAAGGTAGCATTACTTACCGAAAAACCACCTCAAATAAACTCAACTATATCTTGCCCTATTCAAGGGATGGCACTCATAAGGTTAGTTATAACTGTAGCACCTCATAAACTCATTTGACCATAAGGAAGAACATAACCCAGAAAAGCTGTAGCCATCATTACTACAAGAATTATAGTACCAATAACTCAAGTTAACGTTCTAGGTGATCTATAGGATCCATAATATAAACCTCTACCTATATGTAAATAGACTAAAAAGAAAAAAGCTGAAGCAGTATTTGAATGTAAATAACGAATTAACCATCCATTATTTACATCTCTCATAATATGTTCAACTGAATTAAATGCCTCTAAAACGCTTGGATTATAATGCATAGCCAAAGTTACACCTGTAATTATTTGTATAATCAAACAGAAAGCTAAAAGTGAACCAAAATTTCACAAATAGCTTAGATTAGAAGGCTGAGGTGAATCTATTAGATAAGAGTTCACCATTCTAAGAATAGGATGGCTTTTTAATATTCTCATTTTACAATATTATAATCTTTATTTTTATTAAAATATATTAGAGCAATTTTTTTTAAGAGTAACAATACATAAATAAAATGATTCCTATATAAGATTTGAACTTATAGAAAATATTAGAAATATTTTGTCTGCCTATTGAACAATAGGAATTATATAAATCAGATATATATATATATATATATATATACCTCTTATACTAATTATATTATATTACTTTGTAATAATACAATTAATTTGTACTGTTAAGTCATAATATATATATATATATATTATTAAGATCCTCAGTAATAAACTGATACATATAAGAACAATCAAACAACGTCCACAAAATGTCAGTAGAGTATACCGGCTTCTAGACCTAAATGATGATTTTCAGTAAGGTGATATGCTAGTAAACGTCAGAATCCTACAGACAAAAATATTGTACCTATTATAACATGTAATCCATGAAAACCTGTTCCAAAATAAAAACAAGAACCAAACACCCCATCAGTTATAGTGAAAGAAGAAACTGAATATTCAATTACTTGTAAAGATGTAAATAGAATAGCTAAAATAATTGTATAAACTAAACCATATAAAGCTCCACTTCTATTTCCTTGTATTAGAGAATGGTGAGCATAAGTTACCGTTACACCTGATGATAATAAAATAACTGTATTTAATAATGGTAATTCAAATGGATTAATTGCTTGTATACCCATAGGAGGTCATAGGGCTCCTATTTCTACATTAGGAGATAAAGCACTATGAAAAAAGGTTCAAAATATAGCTAAAAAAAATAAGGCTTCAGATAATATAAATAATGCAACACCCATATTTAAACCTCTTTGTACTGCCAAAGTATGATTACCTAAATATGTACCTTCTGATATTATATCTCTAAATCATAAACTCATAGAATATATAACAGCAATTAAAGCCATATAAAAGAAAACATAAGCAAATGAAAAGCCATGCATAGTTAAAACACCTGTAGTTGTAAGTGAAAGTAGGTTTAAACCCGCATAAATAGGTCAAGGTGAAGGAGATACTAAATGAAAGGGATGAGCCTGAAAATTACTTCTTGTAAGATTTGACATAATAAATTAAAAATTTTTCTCTATTACTAAAATTATATATTTATCGTATATACATCTAAATATACATTAGTATATAGTAATTTGAGTTATATATATATACATATACTAATTACAAAAAGTAAATTTTTTTTATACCTAAAGATTTATTAATTAAAAAATAACTTTTACAACATTTCCAGTTACATATAAACTCTCTCTTACCTTAAATGAACAGTTAATATATTTGAGTACTAATACAAACAAAACGACATGTTATATATAAACCCAGTGCAAGTATTGCACTTACTTCTACCGATTACAAAACGGTTGCATTACTTTTATGCTAACTAGGCTTATTTTTTTTATAAAACTTACAGTTATTATTTAAGCTAATGGAACTTTTTTAGTTGATATTTTAAAACGTATATAATTGAGAGTTTAATTTTACTTATTTTATATTATTAATTATAGATATACATATCCTATACAAACAGGATTATTAGAATTATAAATTCAACTCTTAATTAAAAAAATCACTAGTTGTTGTTATTGTTATTATCACTATTACCATTATTAGCACTATTATCTTGACTTTGAGAAGTTTTAGCATTTTGTATTTCCGCAGCAATCTCTGATATTATTTGATTTTGTCTTTCCGCAAGAAACTCTTGTATTGTTACATTTTGTCTTTCCGTAGTAGTCTTTACTATTTCTTGATTATATATATATATTAAATCTTAAAATCTTCTTGTACGAATATAACCACTACGAACTGCACCATCTAACACATTATTATAACTATAATAACCACAATTATATCGAAATACTTGCATAAAAGTAAAATGTACATAAGATTTAACTGTTAAATCTCATGTTTCTAATTTACGAATCTTATTACTATACATATCCGTTTCCGATTATGTTCCACTGTCCGATTCTTCAGTGCTACCTTTATCACTAGTAGTATTCTTAGCATTACTAGTATTATTATAAGTATTATTATTACTACTACCAGCATTATCCATAGAACAAACATTTTTACGATTTATTGAACTAGCATCACTATAAAATCCAGAACTAGGACCCATAATCATTTTATCCTTTTGATAATATTTTATAAGCGTTCATAAATACTTAAAAATATCACTTCAATTAGGCAATCTACTAAAAGTTTCAAGAGTAACCACCGATAATGTAGCCACCGATAAATAATATAAATTTGCACATAAAGTAAGATAATAATGAAAAACATCAACATTACAATAGTTAATTAAGATAAATCTAAAAAGTCACCCCATAAGAAATAGGAAAATTATTCTGGATACGTTTTTCAGATTGAAAACTTAATAACAAAATCAAAAAAGGTTTTCATTAAAAAAAATTTTTGGATTAAATATCTAGATATATTAAAATTAAAAAAATAATAATACAACATATATATACATTTATATCATAAAAAAATCTATACATAAATAATATTTATGTATTACAATTATGTCGGAGCGAGTCGAACACTCATCTGTAAATATCAAAAATTTATGACTTACCTTTAGTCTACGACATATTTTTTACAACATAAAACTTTTTACCTGTATAAAACAAATTATTTATACATATAAAACTATAAAGAAAAACAGACTTTCTAACCTCAGTATTAAATGTAATACACAATTCAAATTAATTTAAAGGTGCTACTAAAAGAGTATACAAATATATAACCCTTATGGAATAAGTTTTAATATAAAATTATTATCTTTTGTCCATCTTATTATTTTTCTTCCCTTTACCCCTTTTTACTTTTATCGTCATTTCTATATATTTTAACCTTTTTAGACACTTTAATTATTATAACACGTTCATCTTTAAAAATGGGTTTTCAACTATATTCTTAAAGTTATAAATTAATATATTTTAGTAAAACAGGTATTATATGATAATTATCATATAATACTAAATTATGCATATAAAACGTATAACCATTATATCTTTCAGTTAACATCTTATCTAAACATTCCTTTATAAAAATATCAGAATATAAACCTTAATTTATATAAAAAATTTTTACTTTATCATCAGCATAAAACCTTATGAGGTATGCTTTACTTTCATTCACATTTATTGAATAAGTCTTAATATCTAAAGTTCCTATTTTTTATTAAGAATACAACATTATACCATGTTTACCTTTATAAGAAAGAGGATATACTCGTGAAAAGTTAATATTATCTCTTATTTTAGTTAACTTATTATTAAAAGACAAATCATTATTATTATTATTAATTAATTATAAAATATTAATTTAAGTACCATCTTCTAATTTAATAGAATTAATCAACTTATTAATTACTTTTTTATCTAACAAAAAATCAAACTCTTATTTATTTAAAGTTAAAGATAACATTTGATTAAAAGCTTATATATTTTCATAAATGTTAATTAAATATTTGTAACTACCTAACAAATCCTTTCTAAATTTAACCAAATTTTTAGTCATTACATAAATATATATATGTATATATATATATATATATTATAAACTTAAAATCTCCAATTTAATAAAAATAATATATATAAACAACCATAAACATTTCTAATATATCTACCACTCCATCATAATATTCAGTAAATCAAACATACAAATCTTTATATGTAGATATATTACTTAAACCCATTTGATTACCTAACATTTTATATTTAATTACTCTATCATATTTATTCTCGTTTTTTTACCTTTAACATAACTTACTATAACTAATACAGAATACTATTTATCTAATCTTATTCCTCACATTATTCATTTACAAAAATTATCTAAATATAAGAAATATTTATAATTAAAATGTATTACTGAAGAAATATTTTTATCTATTTTAATACCAATAAGATTAATATTAATCGATCCAATATTATTATTAATGTAATTATTATTATTATAATTATTATTATCGTAAATATTAATAAGCATTAAAAAAAAAGATAATATATATATATATATGTATTAACTATAACAATTAAAATGATAAAAAAAATAAATTTATCCCTTAAAAACAATGTAAAATTATAAATCCTTATTTAAATATAAACATTATAACAAGCCCTTAGAATGAATTGAACATTCAACCAAAATATTAACAGTATTTCGCTCTACCTTTGAGCTATAAAGGCTTTTATTTCATATATATATATATATATATATATATATATATGAAAAAATAATATAAAAATTATACTTATTTTTTTAGATTATAAGAACAAAATAATAAATACAGTTTATTCTCTTTATAAAATCTTTCTAAATTAATTTTTAAACAGTTAATTTATAAACTTTTTTACATCAAAAAAAAGGGGGGGGGGGGGGTATTGTTTATATTTATTAATCCCGTGCAATTTCCACTACACGAACCGTATTTCGACTTAACACCAATCGAAATCATGCATACGAAGATTATAGATAAGAATTTTATTATACCGTTTTATAAAATATAAAATAATTATAACCAAACTTATTGCACATATTCCTTTCAGCGCCTGACGAGTGGTTAGTACCTATCTAAGATAAAATTCACCGTAACAATATGATTCACGATTACTAGTAATTCCTTATTCATATAGTCGAATTACAGACTATAATTAATATTCTATCTTATTTTAAAGATTAGCTTAAATTTTCATCTTTGCATCTTTTTGTATAAGAACATGCAGCACGTCTATAGCCCACAATTAAATTTAGGTCATGATGACTTGTCTTAGTCCCTTTTATAAAATTCAATATAATGTTAAACACCTTTATTAAAAACAAATAAAGATAGGGCTTACGTTAATTTAATGGATCAAACCAAATCTCACGACATTAACTGAAGACAGCCGTGCAACACTTGTATAAACTAATATTAATTTATATTCAAATTGTGGTAAGGTTTTTCGTGGGTTATCGAATTAAATAACATACTTCACTACTGGTTTTAGAAACGGTCTAATGATTTCAGTTTCTGTGTTGCCACATTACTCTTGAGGTGAAATGCTTACACTTTCATTTATAAGCTATTAGCACACCCTGCTAATAGCTTATAGCATTCATAATTTTCTGCAAGGACTATTAGGGTATCTAATCCTATTCGTTACCCAAGCCTTCGTCCCTCAACGTCAGTTTATACATAGAGGATTGTTTTCACCATTACCAGTCCTAGAAATATCAAAGAATTTCATCTCTCCATTAATAGTACTGACATTTACCTCTTTTATTAAAACTCTAGTTATATTTGTTCCCTATATAAAGACCTAATATACCGTTTAGGTACCCTTTAAACCTAATAAAGATGAATAACGCTAGTCTTTCTTGTATTACCGCGACTGCTGGCACAAGATTTAGTCAAGACATATAAATAAAGAATTGTCATTCATCATCACTTTATCTAGAATTTTACATAATAACATTCCCTTTTTATTAGTTTTTAAATTATGATTTCCTCCAAGTTGCTGGTTCAGTCTTTAGACTATTGACCAATATTCCTCACTGCTGTACTATACGTATTGGGGTTTTTTCAGACCCAATGTGATCAATGAACTTCTCAGTTCTGACTACAAATATTAGCTAGTTAAAATATTACTTTAACTATTACTTATTTGAAATAATTAAAATGACCTAAAGCAAATACCTTCTTTTATATTTATATACGCACATATAGATATATGCGTATCGATATTACATAAGGAATTTATTCCTTACTTTAGAGTAATTAAATTATTTAATACTCACCTGTACACCACTTTACCTTAAATAACAAGATAACGTACGATTAGCATGTGTCAAGCATTTGGATAGCGTTCAATCAGAGCCATCATCAAACTCACTTAAACATAATTTTACATTATAATTCGTTTATAATATTATTACATACATAACGAGTTTTTATGTATTTTTTTAAGAAATAAGTGATTTGAACACCTAACCTTCCGTGTGTAAAACGGTTGCTCTACCAATTAAGCTAATTTCTTAAATATATAAATATATATATATATTTATATATGTTTATATTTTTACATCAATTATTTATATAAATAATATATTAAAGTAAATTACATTAATATTACTTATAATACAATAATTTGTATATACAAATTAAGTTTCATACAAGTAAGATAAATCTCTCTCTTAATGTTACCAATAAGATAATAAACTTATCTACATATATAAACAATTAAAATACATTAATTTATAGTTTTTAAATTAATATGTTGTTAGGAAATATTTCAAAACTATATAAAATACATGGAACTAATACAATAAAAGCAAATACTAAAGGTAACATAACAGTTCAACAAAATGACATTAGTTGATCAAAACGTATTCTAGGAAAGCTAGCTCTAATTCAG
>WNFY01001771.1_pt1 | contig 32556 bp, 25 predicted proteins | sample 5400091 | NCBI WGS metagenome assembly WNFY01 (sample SAMN13153364, study PRJNA577476) | soil metagenome | isolation source: 60 cm soil or saprolite under grassland replicate 1 | place: USA:California | collected 2016-06-15 | reverse complement strand
GCCGTCGAAGCCGGGAAAACCAATGTGTCCGGTTGCATCCTGGATCACCTTGCCGTCAAGGTCGGTCATCGGGCCGCTGGGTTTGATTACGGGATTGACGTACAAGGCGCCAAACAGACCATTGAACCCGTCGTAGCCGAGCGGCTCGTCGGGCAGAAGGTCGGGCCGCGCATGGGTCGAGGTCGCGCACAGAGCCGAACCTTTAGCGCAATGCACGCCAATGCCGACAAAATCAGCAAAGCCCTGGCCGGGGTTGGTTGCAACTTCCGTCGCCTCCGGCGAACCCGCGCCGAATACGGTGGGGATGTCGATGGAAGTGTTTTCCAGGATGGTGTTAGCCGTCGCGACGGCGCCGAAATCGCAGCCCGCGCGGGTGAACGCAACCCACGGCGCCGGGGCGATTTTGCCGTTCTCATTGATCATTTCAGGCGTCACGTCAGTGGTGCTGCCTGCTGGATCAAACATGGGCGCCGTCCAATAAGCGAACGATACGCCGGTGCGCGTGGTGCCATCCGTCTTGAAATAGCGGAAGCTGTTGGACACCGGCTGTCCCATGCGGTCCGGGTAAACGCCGGTGAGCGAGGTAAGAATTCCCGTGGCCGTGTGGGAAATGATAGCGGTGTGATCGTTGGCCAGGAGGGTACCGTTGTTCTTGATGAAATTGAGCAGGTGAGGCATCTGCTCCAGGTCGGATGGAACGTTAGGATTGTCCCGAAGAAAATGGGTGTTATCGAACTGTACGTAGATCACGTGCTTGATGCGGCGGTCGGGCGAATTCAGCTTACAGGTATCAGCGGCGAAAGCGGTGCTGCATGCCGCGAGCAAAAAAGACGCCAACAAAAGAAACCCATGACGGGGCGTGCGCAAGTTCATAGAACCTCCAGGGGAAGTAGAAACGACTGATTTACTTTTAAGAACGTAAAGGAGGGTGCGGTAAAAGCCTGTCAAAGGCCGATTAATTTCTGGTTAAAACCTTCTGCAGTTCTTTGCCGGCAAGACTTCTAGCCGCAGATGAACGCGGATCAGAACAGGATCTAAAGCTTATTCAGGCCATCCAGAGCAGCCACTTTGTAGGCTTCGGCGAGGGTTGGGTAGTTGAAGATGGTATCGCGGAAATATTCTACGGTCCCTTCCAGGGCCATGACCGCTTGGCCGATGTGGATGATTTCGGCGGCACGCTCGCCGATCGCGTGGACGCCGAGAATCTTCAGGGTCGTGGGATCGAAGAGGATTTTCAGCAGACCCTGGTCGTCGCCCAGCATTTGTCCCTTGGCCAGCTCGGCATAACGCGCCAGGCCTGCCTCGTAGGGAGTCTTCTTCTGTGTGAGTTGCTCTTCGGTATATCCCACCATGGAAATTTCCGGAATGGTGTAGATGCCGTAAGGAATCAGGTTCGAGGGAATTTTGCTGGGCTTGCCGAACATGTGGCAACTGGCCAGGCGGCCTTGTTCCATGGAGGTGCTGGCCAGCGCTGGGAAGCCGATTACGTCTCCCGCAGCGTAGATGTGGGGCACGCTGGTCTGAAAGTTGTCGTTGACGATCAGCTTGCCGCGGCCGTCAGGCGTGATTCCCGTGACCGCAAGGTTCAGTTGATCGCTATTCGCCTGCCGGCCTACGGCATAGAGCAGGGCCTGACCGTGGACCGTTTTTCCGCTTTCCAACTTTGCGAAGACGCGGTCACGTTCGGTTTCGAATCCAACTTCAACTACTTTTTCTCCCAGGCGGAAAATGGTAAACAACTGGCGCAGCTGGAAGCAGAGGCTTTCCACAATTTCGCGATCGGCGAAATCCAATAGAATTGGCCTTTGATCCAGCAGGGTGACGCGTACGCCTAACGCGGCAAACATCGAGGCATATTCCAGGCCGATAATGCCCGCGCCGACCACCAGCAGTTCGCGTGGCAGTTCCTCCAGTTCGTGGACTTGGTCGGAATCGAAGATTTGTTGGCCATCCACTGGAATGTGGTCGTCATGCGCAGGGCGAGTGCCGCAGGCAATCATGATGTTGGCACCACGGACCAGCTGGGAGCCTTCGTCGCTGACCACTTCCAGCGTATGGGGATCGACGAAATGGGCTACGCCTTCGATTACTGCGATCTGGTTGCGGCGCAACTGGGACTTGATGACTTCGATTTCCTTCGCCATGACCGCATCGGCGCGGAAGACGAGGTCCTTCATGGCGATTTGGTTCTTTACGGCGTAGCTGCGCCCGTAGAATGCTCTTTGCCGCAGGCCACTTAGGTATAGGACGGCTTCCCGGAAGGTTTTGCTGGGGATGGTGCCGGTATGGACGCAGACCCCGCCGATGGTGCGCTTCTTTTCAATGACGGCAACCTTCTTCCGCATCTTGGCAGCGCAGATAGCGCTTTTCTGGCCCGCGGGGCCACTTCCGATTACCACCAGATCGTATTGAGTGGGATCCATGAAAAGTCTTTCCCGATGGGCTGAATGCCAGTTATACCAAAGGCGGCATCTGAGGAACAGCGACTCAGGCTAAGGAAAAGTCTGGCTCTCTTGCATCCTCATCACCCACGTCACCATCTATAGGCTCATCGATATCCGATCAGAGGAATGAAAGTGCATGCCCATGATGCGAGCAATACAAGTCTCAAAGCCTGGCGGAAATTTCGAGCTCGTTGAGCGCCCCATCCCCGAACCCGGCCGGAACCAGGTGCGCATCAAAGTTGAGGCCTGCGGCGTCTGCCATAGTGATCTCCTTGTCAAGGAAGGATACTGGCCGGGGCTGCAATATCCCCGCGTCCCGGGCCACGAAATTGCCGGGCGTGTCGATGCCGCCGGTGCCGACGTGAACCAATGGCAACCCGGCCAGCGCGTGGGTGTCGGCTGGCATGGGGGACACTGCTTCATCTGTGACACCTGTCGCCGTGGCGATTTCATTCTTTGCCGCAACGAAAAGATTACGTCCCTCAGTTTTGACGGAGGCTACGCCGAATACATGATCGCCCCCGCCGAGGCGGTGGCCGCCATACCTGACGACTTGCCGGCCGTCGAAGCCGCGCCCCTGATGTGCGCAGGCATCACGACGTTCAATTCGTTGCGCAACGCCGGGGCAAGGGCGGGAGACCTGGTGGCGGTACAGGGCATCGGAGGTCTGGGCCATCTCGGCATCCAATACGCCCGCCAGATGGGTTTTCACACCGTGGCCATTGGACGCGGCGCCGATAAGGAATCACTCGCCAAAAAGCTGGGCGCTCACGCCTACATTGATACCAGCGCAGTCTCAGCGGCCGACGTTCTGCAAACGATGGGTGGAGCGCGGGTGATTTTGGCGACGGCCCCTGATTCCAAATCGATTGCTGCGATGACGGATGGCGTAGCTCCCGGCGGCAAACTCCTGATGGTGGGCGCGGGCGCCGAGCCGCTTTCCTTTACCCCGATGCAACTCCTTTTGACCCGGCGCGCGATCCAGGGGTGGCCCTCCGGCACCGCCCAAGATTCCGAAGACACGCTGAAATTCAGCGCCCTGAGCGGAGTTCGCCCCATGATTGAGAAGTATCCGCTGGAAAAAGCCGGAGAAGGCTACGAACAAATGATGAGCGGGAAGGCACGTTTCCGCGTAGTGCTGAACATGGCCTGAACCGTTGGTCCCTCTGCGGAATTTCTCTGCGGCCTCCGCGCTATAAGACATTTTCTACCAACGAAAAGACGACCGCCTAGTCTCTGTCCGAAACCACCCCACACGCGAGGTCCCCATAGCGTAGAATCTCCTTTCTTCACCGCATCCGCGCCAGCGCTGCAATGGGACCCCCTACACACCCCGGCTTCGGCGACCGCCTGCTGTCTCTCGATGTCCTGCGCGGCGCGACCATTGCTGCCATGATCCTGGTGAACGACGCAGGCGACGAGCCCTCATCCTATTGGCCGCTGAAGCATGCGGAATGGAATGGCTGGACGCCCACCGACCTTGTCTTTCCGTTCTTTCTTTTCATGGTCGGCGTTGCCACCACATTCTCAATGGCTTCACGACTCAATCGCGGCGAGACACGCCAGTCGCTACTCAAACATATTCTGGGCCGCGGCGTCATCTTGTTCGCCGTCGGCGTTTATCTCAACGGATTCCCGTACCACTCGCTCGCCACATGGCGTGTCTACGGCGTGCTGCAACGGATCGCCATCTGCTACACCATTTCGGCCATCATCGCTTTGTGGATCGGCAAGCGCGGTCAATGGGCCATTGTCATCGGCTGTCTGGCCGGCTACTGGATGATGATGCGCTATATTCCTGTCCCAGGAATCGGCATCCCGGCCCACGATGTTCCCCTCCTCGACCCTGACCGCAACCTGGTGGCGTGGCTCGACCGCAAACTGCTGATGGGACACCTCTATGAGCACACCCGCGACCCCGAAGGGCTGCTCAGCACCATTCCCGCGATTGCCACCAATCTGCTCGGAATACTAACCGGCGAATGGCTCCGCTCGCCCCGCAGCCAGCCAGCCAAGGCTCTCGGTATGGCGGCGTTTGGGGCTATTGCAGTCGCTTCCGGCATCGCCATGGACGCCTGGTTCCCCATCAACAAAAAGCTCTGGACCAGTTCATTCGTGATCTTCACCGCAGGCATGGCGCTGACCTGCCTGGCCCTGTGCTATTGGCTGGTGGACATCAGACGCTGGCGGCGCTGGACCAAACCATTTCTAGTCTTCGGGGCGAACTCCATCGCTGCGTATGTATTTGCCGACATCTTGGCCATCGTGCTTTTACGCGTTCAGCTTCGCCAGGATGGGAGCCCGCTTTCCGCCTGGCAGTTCATCTATGAACGTGGTTTTTCACGGTGGCTGTCTCCGCCCGATGCGTCGCTGGTTTTTGCGTTAACCTTTGTGTGCGTATGTTGGATTGCGATGTCGATCTTGTATCGAAAAGGAATCATGCTGAAGATCTGATCACTCGCGTCCGCAAAGGCCGCCAAAGAAATCAGACTGGGCTGTAACCGGAGATGGAGGATCGATGAAACCACGGGTTCTGCTTATGGTGCTTGCGCTTTGCCAGGGGATTCTCCCCATCACGCTGGCCCACGCCGGCGACGCCTCCATCGCGCCTACGCCTCCTATGGGCTGGAACAGCTGGGATTCCTACGGCCAGTCCATCGACGAGAAGCTGTTCAAGGCCAGCACCGACTGGATGGCCAAGAACCTCCGCCGCTATGGCTGGAATTACATGGTCATCGACGAAGGCTGGTACATCGAAAATCTGTCCAGCGATCCCAAGGAATACAAGTTCCTGTTAAGTAAGGACGGACGTTTTCTCCCCGTGCCATCTCGCTTCCCCTCGGCTGCCGAGGATGCCGGATTCAAACCACTGGCCGATTACGTCCACGGACTAGGCCTGAAATTCGGCCTGCACATGATTCGCGGAATCCCTCGCGAGGCAGTAGCCGGGAACCTGCCAATCGCTGACTCTACGTTTCACGCCGCCGATGCGGCCGATCCATCCGACGCTTGTCCCTGGAACATCTACAACTGGGGAGTGAAGAACAATGCCGCCGGCCAGGCCTATTACGACTCCATCGCGAAGCTGTACGCCAATTGGGGCGTGGACTTCATCAAAGCCGACTGCATCGCAGACAACCCCTACAAACCGGACGAAATTCGCATGCTGCACAATGCCATCAAGAAATCAGGCCGCGCCATGGTATTGAGTCTCTCGCCCGGCCCAACGAACCTGGAGCACGCCGACGAAGTCGCCCGGTATGCCGAGATGTGGCGCATCTGCAATGACTTTTGGGACCACTGGGGAGTCTGGGAGAAACACGAGTGGTCGCAGGGCCTCTTCCAGCAATTTGCAACAAGCGCAAAGTGGGCCCCGCACCTTGCGCCCGGAGGCTGGCCCGATGCGGACATGATTCCCATCGGCCACCTGGGCCCGAATCCCGGCGCCGGCCAGGTCCGCGACACCCGCTTCACGAAAGACGAGCAACGCAGCCTGATGACGCTATGGACCATCTCCCGCTCGCCGCTCATGATGGGCGGTGATCTGCTCGCCCTCGACAACGATGACTGGACCACGTCTTTGCTTACCAACGCGGAGGTCATCGGAGTGGATCAGCACTCCAAAGAAAATCATGCTGTCGTTTCGAATGACACCACGGCGGTCTGGTTCGCTCGCCCGGAGAACGGAGCAGGCTATTACCTGGCTGTCTTCAACATTGCCGACAAGGAACAAACCATCCACTACGACTGGAAAGCCCTGGGCGTGCCCACGGGGAACTACCGCATTCGCGATCTTTGGGAAGGCAAAGATTTCGAACCGGTGAAGTCGCTGATTCTGACGCTACGCCCACACGCGTCCGTGCTTTACCGGATCAACAAATAGGCGGGACGCCGGGCTCACTTCAGATCAATCGCGGTGGGGTGGGTGGGCTGATAGAGTCCAATTGCCCCCCCGCTCGGCAAACGGATTAGGGTAAACGCTCCCCAACGAGCCTTCTCCACCGGAGCACATGTAACGTTTTTTGCCGCCAGCCGTTCCATCGTCTGTGCCAGGTCGTCGCACATCAGATAGAGCACACAGCCGAGCAGCTCATGCTCCGCATGTTTCTGCACGAAGTTGCTGTCGGCAGGATGCACCGCCAGTTCCGTTGGCGGCATGGCAAAGATCATCCAGTTGTGCCCAAGGTCCACCGAATTCAAGTTCAGCACGTCGCGAAAGAAGGCCCGGTCGGCATCCGGGTCCCTGCTATAGATCAGAAAATGAGCGCCGCGGATCATGGTTTGTTCACTCCGTTCCAACTGATGGACCTTAACGTTTGTGGCCCAGTTGCCTTCGATGCGCTCTTTGCGGGTTAGGGCCATTCCCGCGAACCCAACAAGTCTTAAACCGCGAAGATCGCGAAGGAGAACACGCAAAGTTCGCAAAAGAACCTCCCACTACCTCCCTTAGTTCTGAGCATTCTAGCCAAATCTCTGGCAAAATAGACTGTTGCTTTGTAGTCCCGGGAGCCACCTGGTAGCGTGATTCGAATCACAGAGAGGCCCTTCTTTACCTGTTTCACTCTAAACCTTATGACCCCGCCGAAAGCCGTCCGCAAAACCGGCCCTCTGACCAGCAATATTCACCTCATCCGCTGGGTGCAAAAGACCGCCCAGCTGACCAGGCCCGATTCTATCCACTGGGTGGATGGCTCCCAGGCAGAGTACGACAAGCTCTGCACACAAATGGTGAAAGGTGGAACCTTCACCAGGCTGAACGAGAAGCTTTGGCCCGGCTGTTTTCTGGCCCGCTCCGATGCCGGAGATGTCGCCCGCGTGGAGGACCGCACTTTTATCTGCTCCCTCTCCAAAGACAATGCCGGCCCCACTAACAATTGGGAAAATCCCTATGTCATGCGCCGCAAATTGAAGCAACTGTTCAACGGCTGCATGCGCGGACGCACCATGTACGTGCTGCCTTTCAGCATGGGTCCGATTGGGTCTCCCATGTCGCAGATTGGCGTGCAGCTGACTGATTCTCCCTACGTGGTCGTCAACATGCGAATCATGACTCGCATTGGTATCGAGGTTTTCAAGCAGATTGATGAAGATGTGAAACGAGTAGTCCCGTGCATCCACAGCGTGGGAGCGCCGCTGGGGCCGGGGAAGAAAGATGTCATCTGGCCGTGCAACAAAGAAAAATATATCGTCCATTTCCCGGAAACGCGCGAGATATGGTCCTACGGCTCGGGATACGGCGGCAACGCGCTGCTGGGCAAGAAATGTTTTGCCTTGCGCATCGCCTCCAACATTGCCCGCGATGAAGGCTGGATGGCGGAGCACATGCTCATTCTGGGCGTAGAAAATCCCAAAGGCGAGAAAACCTACGTTGCCGCGGCTTTCCCCAGCGCCTGCGGCAAGACCAATTTCGCCATGATGGTGCCGCCCAAAGGATTCGACGGCTGGAAAGTCTGGACCGTGGGCGACGATATCGCCTGGATCAAGCCCGATGACAAGGGCCTGCTGCGCGCCATCAATCCTGAGGCCGGATTCTTTGGGGTCGCTCCCGGAACTTCGGCCAAAACCAATCCCAACGCCATGGCAACGCTCGCGCGCAACACCATTTTCACCAACGTGGCCCTGACTCCGGAAGGAGGCGTGTGGTGGGAAGGTATGAGCGATGAGCCTCCTAAAGAGTGCATCGATTGGCGTGGAAATCATTGGACCCCGGAGATTGCCAAGCAAACCGGGGCCAAAGCAGCACATCCCAACGCGCGCTTCACCGCTCCAGCCTCGCAGTGCCCGACGATTGACCCTTCATGGGAGGACCCCGATGGTGTCCCCATCAGCGCCATCATTTTCGGAGGCCGCCGCGCCCACACTCTGCCGCTGATTTTTCAGGCGTTCAACTGGAGTGCCGGCGTTTACGTCGGCGCAACCATGGGCTCCGAAACCACCGCTGCCGCGGTCGGAGAAATCGGCAAAGTCCGGCGCGATCCCATGGCTATGCTGCCGTTCTGCGGCTACCACATGGGGGACTATTTTCGCCACTGGATCAAGATGCAGCGCACGCTGACCCGCACACCCCGTATTTTTCACGTGAACTGGTTCCGTAAGGACGACCAGGGCAAATTCGTATGGCCGGGCTACAGCGAGAACATGCGCATGCTGAAGTGGATCGTGGATCGCGTCCGCGGCCGGGCCCAGGGCAAGGAAACGCCCATTGGCTGGACCCCGCATTACGAGGACGTGGAGTGGAAAGGCCTGGACTTCCCCAGAGATAAATTTGAAGGCCTGCAAAAAGTGGATCGCCATGCCTGGAAGTCAGAAGTGATCGGCCACGAGGAACTGTTCATCCTGCTCCACGAGCACCTGCCACCGGAAATGATCTACGAACGCGAGTTGCTGATTTGTAGACTGTGAGTGCCAGGAGGAATCTGCTAGTGGCCAAGCTTCGTGACCCTGTCCCGAATAGCAGATTCCCTTCGGCTTGTCTCAGGGCAGGTTCTCCGCATTGCTCCGCGACTAGTCGGAATAGAGTTAGGACTACCATTTAAGATTTAACCTTGTGCCCACCATCCTGGAACTCGGCGAACTGCTGCGAAGAAAATCCCTGTCGCCGGTTGAACTCGTAGAACAACACCTGGAACGAATCGAACAGCAGAATCCGCAGCTGAACGCCTTCATCACCGTCATGGCCGATTCAGCCTTGGCCCAGGCCCGCCAAGCTGAGCGAGAAATCCGCCAAGGCGACTGGCGAGGCCCGCTTCACGGCGTCCCCATCGGTCTTAAAGACCTTATCGACACCGCCGGCACCCGCACCACAGCCGCGAGCGCGTTATTCAAAGACCGGGTGCCAACCGAAGACGCCGAGGTCGTGACCCGCCTGAAAAAAGCGGGAGCCGTCCTGATCGGCAAGCAGAACCTGCACGAGTTCGCCTACGGCGGCAGTTCCATCATCAGTTATTTCGGGGAGGTCCGAAATCCCTGGAACCCAGCCCACATCACCGGAGGCTCGTCAGGAGGCTCGGCTGCCGCAGTCGCCGCTGGCTTGGGATACGGGGCGATTGGGACGGATACAGCCGGCTCCATCCGTGAACCCGCGTCGCCATGCGGGGTAGTTGGTCTGAAGCCAACCTATGGAAGAGTAAGCGCTCACGGAGTGATTCCGCTCGCGCCATCGTTTGACCACGTAGGCCCAATCGCAAAGAGAGTTTCCGACGCAGCCGTCATTCTTCAGGCAATTGCCGGATACGACGCCAAAGATGAATTCAGCACCGACAGGCCAGTGGACAACTACATCGCAGCCCTGCAAGAGAAACCAGAACCTCTGCGCATCGGCGTCCCCCGCAAATTTTTCTTCGACGATCTGGACCTCGAAGTAGCATCCGCCATGAAACACGCGCTGGACGTACTCCGCACCGTCTCCAAAGAAATCCGTGACGTCGAATTCGAGGTCCCCACACAAAGAACTCTGCAAGGCGCAGAGTCCTACGCGTACCACGCCGAATTCGCCAAGCGCACTCCAGAGCTGTACCAACCCGAAACCCTGAGGCGAATCCAGAACGGTGCAAACGTGGATCAGGCAGAAGTAAGCCGCCGCCTGCAACTCCTGGCAAAGTTCCGGCGTGAAATTGGAGATGTGTTCAAAGAAGTAGACGTCCTGGTCACTCCAACCGTCCCAATCCCGCCCCCAACCATCGCCGATCTGAAACAAAATCCGGACGAACTCCGCCAGCGCGAGTTGATCTTGCTGCGCAACACGCGTCCTTTTAACGTCTGGGGATTGCCCGCGATCTCAGTCCCCTGCGGCTTCACCGAATCGGGACTGCCGATAGGTTTGCAGATCGCAGGGCCGCATTGGCAGGAAGCGAGAGTACTGCAATTAGCTGAGGCCTACGAACACGCCACAACCTGGCACAAAAGAAAACCATCGCTTTAGCGATGTTGCACCTCTCAATCGCCTGAATGATTCATCGTCGAGGTTTGAACTACTGAATTCGGGTTACCGAGTTGCTTTTCGCACAGGAAGACAAGTATGCAGCAATCACCAACCACGCCACGCGCTTAGGATCGCGGGCGTAGAACGAAACCACGTAGGGACGGCTAACGACAACCATATAAGTTTCTGCCTTGCCATCGGGGCTCCACTCGTAGACGTATCGTCCCTGCGCTTTATGTGTTTGCCTGAGTCCGGCAATGGATTGTTCGTCGACATGAGCGAATTGTGCGATGGCCCTCGAAGCCACGTGCTTAGGATCGTCAAAGGCCCAGTCATTTTGGCTGAGATCGGCCCGTTGCTGGGCTTTAATTAAATCACTGGTCGGGTCAATGGGAGTTAGCTCGCGATACCCACATCCGACTTTACCGAGGTCAGGCTGGTCAGCAGACGCTCCGTAATCGAGGTCGTCACGATCTTGAGCGGTGACAGACTTGACCTCTTGAATTGCAAGCAAGCTACAGCAACCCATGTGTCCAAAGCCGCCCCAAAAAGTTCCCTTTGGGTATTGCATTTTTCGCCCTGCGAAGAACCGTCCAACAACCGTCGCATGGACAATTGCCCCGTACCTGCCTGATCGAAAAGGCGGTTGGATCAACTTGTCGAAGTCACGAAATTGTTTGTCATCGGTCAGTGGTATGGGAATATCCTCAATCACCAACTCCTTTGGGCGGTGCCTGTCTGCACTAACTCCGCAGCAATACATCGTCCCCGACTTCGACTTCCCCCCATATTCAAGCCAGATCTCTGGATACGATGGGCATGTCGGATCGAAGAGTGTGAAATCTTCAAAAGCGTGCGATACCATACCGGTTAGTTCCACAAGTTTGTGGTTATAAGCGGCGGGGTCTTTCTTAACCTCGCATACCGTAGCTTGTACGGAGTCTTCACAAATGCCCAGACCAATGGCCGCAAAGACAAAAATAACCACACAGCAAGATTTTCTGCCCATCATGGAATAGGCTCCCCTTAGAACATGACTTGCCCTAACTGAGGAACGGAGCAACTCTCCCATTTTGCATTGTATGGTGTCCATTTAAGCCAGCGTTTGCACCGAATCTCCCCAACGCTTAGCAAAAGGAGCGCCACCCTAATCTCCCGCCAGCGCCTTCTCCATAAACCCGCCCGTATCCGCCTTCATCTTCTTCAACCCGTCCACCGGCAAATACACCATATGCCCAGCCTCATACGACGCAAACGAAAAATTCTTCCGGAACTGCGCCCCCAAATCCAAATGGTCCATGGTGTAATTCGCGGCAAAATACGGAGTCGCCAAATCGTAGTACCCTTCCAGTATTTGCACCTTCAAATACGGGTCCTTCACCAGCGCCTGCCGCAAAGCGGTCGCCGTATCCGGATACCCGTTCGCCGCAGACCCCCAATCCCAATTCTTCTCAAAGTTTTCATCGTCTGGGAAGACGTTGTAAGCCATATCGGTCTTATACCCAAGTTCGGTGCGCACATAGTGATTAAAGACCGATGTATAAGGAGGAACAATCGCGGTCGAAGTAGGATCGTGGAAAGGAGTATCCAATAACCCATCCGGATCAATCCCCGTGAAACGGCCATCCAGCCGTCCAACGCGCAACTTCTGATCCAGCAGCAAATAGTGTGTGAACTTCGGTACATCAATCCGCAAATTCGCCTGGTCGATCACGTCTTTGCTCAACCCGGTGAAACGGGCCATGTCTGAGACGACCTTTGCTCGTTCCTCCGCAGTCAGCGCATCTCCTTTGGCCAAGGCCTGAGCATAATCTGTGGAGGCCCACTGTTCCGACATCTGCCTCGCCTTAGTCATGTCCACGGCTAAATCTGCGGGGAGCTTGTGATGATAGCCGGCAATCATAGTGAACGACGGAATCAATAAAACATAAGGCTCGTCATTACTCTTGCTGTTTTCGAGGGTCTGAAAGGTCAGAGCCATTGAAAGCAACGTGATGCCGTTAAAGGAGACACCTCGATCCGCCAGGTATCCGGCGATCCCCGCGGCCCGCGTCGTGCCATAACTCTCGCCAAACAAGAACAGGGGGGACGTCCACCGATCATTGCGAGTCAGATACAAACGGATAAACTCGCTGAACGCCTTGATATCGCCATTCACTCCCAGAAATTTCTTGGATGTTTCGGCGTTCATCGCCCGGCTGAACCCGGTGCTTATTGCATCTACGAAAACCAGATCGCTCTTGTCCAGCAGGGTGTAAGGATTGTCCTCAACACGATAGGGCGCGGGCGGCATGAAGCCATCGGGCTTGAGCACCACACGCCGGGGACCGAGCGCTCCCATGTGCAGCCAGATGGTTGCCGAGCCTGGCCCGCCATTAAACGCAAAGGTCAGCGGACGCTTCGCCGCCTCCTGCCCATCCAGCGTGTATGCCACAAAAAACATCTCGGCTTCAATCTTGCCGTCAGCGCGCTTCAACGGCAGCCGCCCCGCCGTCGCGGTGTACTTCAACGCCGCCCCGTTCGCCGTGATCTGGTGATGCGTCACCACAGGAGGCACTTCGCTTACGTCAAAGTGCTCTTCTTTATCTTTGTCGTCATCTTTCTCTTTTGCAGGCTGGTTTTTCTGCTCAGGAGCCTCCGGGGTCTCCGCAGGTTTCTCCGCCCGCTTGTCTTCTTTTTCGGCTTTCTGCTCTTTGTCGGCCTTGTTGTGCGAATCGGAATTGTGCTGGGCCATGCTGGGCAACAGGCATAAAAAGAGTCCTAAGGGAACGGCCAGAAAACGCTTCATAGTTCCTCGCTGTGGTTTAATGGGCTATACAAGATCCGAACAACATAACATTAGACGGAGGACCCCATGAAAAAGCTCTCAGTGGTATGTCTGATTTTCGCGCTAATGCTTCCCGCCTTCGCCGACAGCGATAAAGAAGAAGACCGGGTCAAAGATTCCGGCCAGGTCTTGAAAGAAATTCTCGACATTCCGGACAACATTCCGCAAGACCTGCTGGATAAAGCCGAGTGCATCATGGTTCTGCCCTCAGTCAAAAAAGGCGCGTTTGGAATCGGCGGCAGCTATGGGCGCGGCGTCATGATCTGCCGCGGAGGGCTGCACTACACTGGTTCCTGGGGGCCTCCCGCGCTGTACGCGCTGGAAGGTATCAGCATTGGATTCCAACTAGGCGGACAGGCCACCGATTTCGTGCTCCTGGTAATGAATCCCAAAGGCGCCAAATCGCTGCTGAGCAGCAAAGTGAAACTGGGAGCGGACGCCTCTGCCGCAGCCGGCCCCAAAGGCCGCACCGCCGAAGGCGCGACCGATGTGGTGATGTCCGCCGAAATTCTGTCCTATTCCCGCAACAAAGGCCTGTTCGCCGGGGTATCGTTGGAAGGCTCAACCCTTCGCTCGGATGGCAGCGCCAACGAAAAGCTCTACGGAGCCAAACTTAGTGCCAGGGACATCATCCGCGGCGGCAAGGTAAAGATTCCAGCCAGCGCGGCCGAGATGGTCGCATTGCTCAACAAGAAAACGCCCAAGAACCGCTCCGATCCCAAATCACTTCAGTAGAGAAATGAAGAAACAGGTGTAGAGACGGGTCTCGGACCCGTCTCAAGGAAAATGGCAAGCGCCGAAAGCCAATCAACTCTTGTCCGCTGTCGCTGGGCCCGTAATCCCCTGGCCATCGCCTACCACGACAAAGAGTGGGGCACACCGGTCCACGATGACCGCACGCTTTTCGAGTTCCTCATCCTGGAGGGTGCGCAAGCCGGGCTCAGCTGGGACACGATCCTGCAAAAGCGCGATCACTATCGCCAGGCCTTCGACAATTTCGATCCGAAAAAAGTAGCGAAATACGACGGCAAGAAACAGAAAGTCTTGCTGAAAAACCCGGGCATCGTCCGGAATAAGCTGAAGATCGCCTCAGCCGTGAAGAACGCCCAGGCATTTCTGGCGATTCAAAAAGAATTCGGCTCCTTCGATCAATACATCTGGCAATTCACCGGCGGAAAACCAAAAGTAAATGCATGCAAGGCTGGTGAGGCAGTCCCGGCAAGTACCCTGGAATCCGGTGCCATGAGCAAGGACTTGAAAAAACGAGGCTTCAATTTTGTAGGCGCAACCATTTGCTACGCCTTCATGCAGGCAGTAGGCATGGTGAATGATCACGCGATCGACTGCTTTCGCTATAAGAAACTCGGCTAGTGAAGAGAAAAGGCCGGGCCCGATGACTGCCACCGGGGGACGAGGGCAGTGAGCCGAAACTGGGCCCGGCGAATGATTACGTTTTACGCGATTCCGGCGAGATTTCTACCGGGGACCTTGTTTTGTTCGGATTTTGGAACAAGCTTAGGGTGGGGACAAAAAGACCACGCCGGTCCCCGGTCTGGAATTCCGGGGCAGCGTCGATCGGTTGCACTTCAGCGCGGGCGAAGGGGCCCGCCCCCTACATTCCTGGCTTGCCCATGCCATCCAGCAACGAGAGAACTTCCTCGCTGTGTTTGTTGGGGTCGACACCGGTATAGACCTTCACAATCTTGCCGGCGGGATCAATGATGAAGGTATTGCGAGCCGCCAGCTCCGTGACACCATAATTCTTCAAAGAGCCATAGGCGCCGGTAACTTTGTGGTCCGGATCGGCCAGCAGCTTGAAGGTCAGCCCTTCCTTAGTGCAGAACTGCTTGTGCGAATCCGGCGTATCCACGCTCACGCCAAGGACTACGGCATTCCGTTTGGTGTACTGATCCTGGTCGCGCTGGAAGTTATGCGCTTCGATCGTGCACCCTGGGGTCATATCTTTGGGATAAAAATAAAGCACGACCCACTTCCCGCGAAACTCTTTCAAACTGACAGGATTTCCTTCCTGGGTGGGCAAAGTAAACTCGGGAGCCTGGGTTCCCGCCTGCGGCGGATCGGCAGCGAACGCATTCCGCACCGCAATCCCGGCAATTCCTATCCCCACTACTGCCAGCAACACAATCATCCACAGACGCATGACATCCTCCTGATAGATGTGAGGCTATACTAGATTTTTGCCCCTTGTCCAGCTTACAGCCGCTCAGACCGCCAATCTAAAGGCAATTTCTCAAAAATTGGCAAATTCGAAACAAAGTGTGGGAACAGCAGGCTTCCGGTTGGCGTGGGAACAGTCCCCGGCTGTTCGGGCGCGCAGCGCCGCAGCTCACTCCACCAGCGCCGCCTTAATCCTCTGGTAGGTCACGTCCAGCGATTCCGGCAGAATCCTCGTTTCCCCCACCACCGAAATAAAATTTGCGTCCGCAACCCACCGCGGCAGCACGTGCATGTGAATGTGCCCCGCGATCCCTGCCCCAGCCGCTTTGCCGATATTCATTCCTAAATTCACTCCGTCCGGCCGATACAGCTCGCGCAGCGTCCCTTCCAGCTTCTTGGAGAGTTCGATCATCTCGCAGGCGGCCGGAGCCGGGAGCTTTTGTAATTCATCCAGGTGTGCATAGGGAACCACCATCACGTGCCCGCTCGTATAGGGATATATATTCAGAACGACGAAGCAGTGTTCGCCACGGTGCACAATCCCCGCCTTGATGTCGTCTCCAAGTCTCGGCAAATCGCAAAAGATGCATCCTGAAGGCTTGTCCGAATTGCTGACAAAAGAGTACCGCCAGGGAGTCCACAAATAGTCCATGGCTCCGCAGAGTAGCAGATGCAGCCGGCTTGCGAAACCAGACGGAGCGACGGGCGTCCCCCGGTCGGCCGTTACCTTGGGATGCTCCAACGTCGAGGTGCTACAGGCTGGAACCCTGGGCGAGGACGCACGGCGCTCCATCGCCACTTCCTATTCGCGTTGCCTTCTGGTAAAACAGCGGGGGCTTTGCGAGGAAACTATGCGATCCAAACTATTTGTTCTCATTTCATTGATCATGCTTGCCGCCACCCTGTCATCGGCCCAGGAAAAATCTCCCTCCGCCAACCTGGCCCTGACGCCACCCATGGGCTGGAACACCTGGAACAAATTTGCCTGCAACGTAAGCGAAGAACTCATCCGCGAAGCCGCGGATGCCATGGTCAAATCCGGCATGAAAGACGCGGGCTATCAATACGTCGTAATCGACGATTGTTGGCAGGTTTCTCGCGACACGGAAGGCAACATTCAAGCCGACCCTCAGCGTTTTCCCAACGGCATGAAAGCGGTAGGAGACTACATCCACTCGCAAGGCCTGAAGTTCGGCATTTATTCTGACGCCGGGTACAAAACCTGTGCCGGCCGCCCCGCCAGCCTCGGCCACGAATATCAGGATGCGCGCCAGTATGCGGCCTGGGGTGTGGACTATCTGAAGGAGGATTGGTGCAACACCACAACCCAGGATGCGAAAGCCGCATACACCTTGATGCGCAAAGCTCTGGACGCCAGCGGCAGGCCAATCGTCCTGAGCATCTGCGAGTGGGGAGGGCGCCAGCCCTGGTTGTGGGGCAACGAAGCTGGCGGCAATCTCTGGCGCACCACGGGCGATATTCAGGACAGGTGGGAAGGTAAAAAGGAATGGGCCCCTGGGGTCTGTTGTAACTACGGGGTAGTTGCCATCGTGGACCTGCAATCCGGCATAGAGTCGTACGCTGGCCCTGGCCACTGGAATGACCCCGACATGCTGGAAGTTGGCAACGGCGGCATGACCGATGTCGAATACCGCTCCCACTTCAGTCTGTGGGCCATCCTGGCCGCCCCGCTCATGGCAGGGAACGACCTTCGGAATATGCGCCCTGAAATTCACGACATCCTGACCAACAAAGAAGTGATTGCGGTGGATCAGGACCCTTTGGGAATTGAAGGCAAGCCGGTACGTCGAGACGGGGATGCTGAAGTATTTGTAAAGCCGCTAGTTGGAGGGAACCGCGCCGTGATCCTATTCAATCGCGGAACTGCGGAAAGAGAAATCGCTGTGAGTTGGGCAGAGATGGGATATCCGGATCATTTCAGCGCAGCGGTTCGCGACCTGTGGCAACACAAGGATTTGGGGAAATTCAGCGGGAAATATGCGGCGACCGTGCCACCGCACGGGGTAGTGATGGTGACAATAAAGCCATAAACATTGGAATTTGTGCCCATCGGATCGGGCTCAGCCACCTGTCGTGATGAGCGCGTACGGAGGAGTGTCCTACTTATCTTGGAACTCCTCATGCCATGCCATCTGAATGGCTTCAAGCTTGCCCTCGTTGGACTTCTTGGGGTCGTCCTTGAACTCGGGCAGTTCGGTAACGTAGCGATGCAGGTCGGTGAAGCGGACGGTCAACGGGTCAACCTCGGGATGTTTTTCGGCGAGCAGAATTCCGATGTCTTCCGTACTGTCCCAGGTGAGTTCTTGCGGCACGTTTCGGATCCTCGTCTACTTGGTGTCAATTCTGAGCACGATGCTGACTTGCGTGCGATTATCGAAACTGCTCACCGTCTTCGTCTCGCTCTTGTGTCCCTTATGCTGGGCATACACTTCGTAGTCAATATTGGGGGAGAGTGCGGGAAAGCGATAGGAGCCATCATCGCCTACAATGTAAGTCTTCACCGATTGGGTGCGCGTATTGTTCAGGTAGACGATCGAACCGGACAAAGGATTATCGGAATGGTCGAGCACCTTGCCGGTGAGCAAGCGGCCACCGTCGCCTTTGTCCTTTTCCGCGTATGCGAGATTCAATGAAAGGCCGATCAGAAACACTGCCAACGCAATGATTGAGATCTTTTTCATCCGCTGCCTCCCGGCCAAGACCACACTATTTTAGATGCAGCCCAGTGTCTACTCGCTCATCATTTTCAATGTGGACAGTCATTGCATCCCCCGGACTTAACTTCCTATTATCCAATGACTTATAGCCCTTCAAGTCGGCCGAAATGATGTAATCTGCCTTGCCGGCGGGCACCCGTTGGGCGAATTCGCCCATGTGATTGGAGTAAACCTCCCATTGCGGCTTTTTCTTGTCGGAGCGGCGAATCTGCACCCGCACGCCATAGATGGGGCGGTCATCCGGCCCCCAGACCGTGCCGAAGATGAGGGCATAAGGCTTTTCCTTTTTTCCCGAGTCGCTTGCGGCTCGGATCGGGGTGGCGCACATGCCGAGGACGACAAAGAGGAAAACGATCCAACCAAAAACGTAACCAGAGGTAGTCAGTCCAGGACTACGCAGGCAAGAACTGCTAGCTTTCATCTTCGCTTTCTTCGGCCATTTCTTCTTCGTCTTCTTCGTAGCCCTCCCCCACTGCCTGGAGTTCCAGCGGGTTCACGGTCACCACTTCAAAGTCCGTGCCGCACTCCGGGCAGGAAACGATTTCGCCTTCGTCTACTTCATCTTCCTGGATATCGAGATCGGTTTCGCATTCTGGACAATAGACCATGATCGCCTCCCTGTAGCGGGATATGCCTCCCTGTTAATATTTAGATTCTCCGGGGAGTTAGGTCAAGTGCCTTTCCCTGCCGAAGGGCGCGTCTGGGGAAAAGTGATCCACAGATCAGGGGAATAAGGCAAGTGTGAAGGTAGACATTCTTGACGCGCGGGCCCACCCGCTGGGAATGGGCACGTCCAAACGGCACCCAAGGTAACCAAACCCACGTTGCTAATATCCAAAGACAATGTCATCTTTGCAGTATGCCCGGTGAATTGTAGCCATGCCTAGGAATACTACCGAATTTGGGCTTCCACCGTTTCACGGCGCGGTCCGGCAAATCGTTCTGCTCTGCGTGGCAATCTACGTTTTCATTTTGCTGGCTGGAACGTTCGCGCCCGGGCTCAGCCAATTAATCGGGGAAATCGGAATGCTCAACCCCTTGCGTGTGCGCCAGGGCTGGGTGTGGCAGTTCGTTACTTATCCGCTCATTGGCGACGACCCCTGGAGGTTTGCGGTCTCCCTCGCGGGAATCTATTTTATCGGCGCCAGTGTTGAAGACCGCATTGGATCCAGAAGATTCTGGGGCTTGTTTTTTGGAAGCTCCATCCTTGCTGGCCTCGCAGGATTCGCACTGTCGTTGACCGGCACAATCGCCCAGGGCCCGGCGCTCACCGTGGGAGCCGCTACCAACGCGATTCTGATGGTTTTTTACCTGCAAAATCGAAACGCGCCGATTATGGCGTTTTTTGTGCTTCAGGTGCCAATCAAGTGGCTTGTCTTATTCATTGCGGCGTTGGAAACCGCATATTTGCTGATCTACCATTTCGCGCTCTTTTACTTTGTCATTCTGCTTGGGCTGGGCGCTGGGTATGTGTGGCATGCGTTGTTTCTGGTGCGCAAACCGCCGGAACTTGGCCTTTCCGAGCGCTTCTACGGAATGCGCAACTCGTATTACCGTTGGAAGCGCCGCCGTGCCGCCCGCAAGTTCGAGGTTTACATGCGCAAGCATGACCGGACCGTCAGCTTTGACGAGCATGGAAATTACATCCCTCCCGATGATGACAAGAAAAATGGCGGGTCCAAATCTGGATGGGTGAACTAAGACTGCCAGGACTTCACTGATCGACGCGGATCAGTTCGTTGAATGCTGCCAGAATGCCAGCCGCCAGGTCTTCCCGCTTTGATTTTCCCTTAAAGCCGAGATCGTGGCCAGCGTTCTCTACCACCAGCAACTTGGTCCTGCCTCCGACCAGCTTCAGCGCTGCTTCCATCTCGGCAATCGACCCGAATGGGTCCCGAGTCCCATGCACAAACAGGGTTGGTGTCTTCAAATCGGGCAGATGTTTGGTTCGTGGTTGATCGAGTTTACCCGGAGCATGCAGCGGGTAAGAGAGCAGCAGCAAACCCTCCGCGAGTCCAGCCTCCTCGGCGCATAGCATGGAGGCTTGCCTGCCGCCGTAAGAGTGCCCACCCAGAAACACGTTCCCACCCACCTGCTTCTTCAGAGAAGAGACTTCATTCTTGAGACCTTCACGGCTGCGTGCTCCATCGGTAGGCCTCGGCGGCCCGAAGGGACGCTGCTGGCGGAGGCGGCCTCCGCTGCGGTTGTGAGCTTTTGGCGATCGGCTCAACCACGTGCAGACGCATGAAATTGGTGGAGCCGCTGGCCATCTGGGTGCCGGCGACCACGCCGACAACATCGCCCACTTTTACATGCCCGCTCCGGAGTAACGCGGCTTCGGCCGTAGCCACCATGTCGTCTGCGGAACACTGCTCAGCCTGGCGCACCGGGTGGACCCCCCAAAGCAGATTCAACCGGTTGGAAACTTTCTTTCTATGGCAGAAGGCGTGGATGCCGGCCCGGGGGCGATATTTGGAGATGAGCCGCGCCGTAGTGCCGCTCTCGGTGAAGACCGCGATGGCCGCCATGTGCAGGTCTTCTGCGGCGTGCGCAACCGACTCACAAATCGTTTCCGCGATCGAAAGCCTGCGACGCTCGCGCCGCCGGGGCATCGGCGTTTCAAACATGCTGGATTCCGCTTCGAGCACAATACGCGACATCATGGCCACCGCCTCGCGCGGAAACAAGCCACTGGCTGTTTCCCCAGAGAGCATGACCGCGTCAGTGCCGTCGAAGACCGCATTGGCCACGTCGCTGGCCTCGGCACGGGTAGGGCGCGGGTGTTCGATCATCGATTCCAGCATTTGCGTGGCCGTAATCACCGGTTTGCGCCATGCCGCCGAACGGCGAATGATGTGCTTTTGAATGACCGGCACTTTCTCCGGCGGCATTTCCACGCCCAAGTCGCCGCGTGCCACCATGACTCCGTCGGCGATCTCAAAAATCGGCTCCAGCTGTTCCAGGGCCTGCGGCTTCTCCAGTTTCGCGATGACCGGAGTCCCCCGTCCTCGCAACGCGATGATTTGCTTGACGCTGGCCACGTCGGCAGCGGAACGCACAAACGAGAGCGCCACCATGTCCACATGGTGGGACAAGCCAAACTCCAGGTCCTGGCGGTCTTTTCGCGTCAGGGCTGGAATGGACAGCGCGATCCCCGGCAGGTTGATGCCCTTGTGCTCGCCAAGCAGTCCCCCATTGACCACTTCACATTCCACGTCGCTACCGCGCACGTGCAAAACACGCAGTTCGATCAGGCCATCCGAAAGCAGAATTCTCGCCCCCCGCATGACCTCGCCAGCAAGCGATTGAAACGTCGTAGAAATCAATGCGGCATTGCCTTGGATCTCGCGCGGCGTGATGGTCACGCGCGATCCAGTTTTCAGCATGACAGGGGCATGTCCATCCAGGCTTCCGGTACGTATCGTGCGCTGTTCCTTTTCCGCTGCCTGGCGCAGCCGTTTGATGCTGCGGGCATGGTCAGCATGGGAGCCGTGAGAGAAATTGAGCCGTGCCACGTCCATGCCCAGGCGCATCAGGTCGCGCAGTATGGGTTCTGTATTGCAGGATGGACCGATAGTACAGATGATTTTGGCGCGACGGCCAGGGCCCCGCAGTGCGACTTCGGGTTTCACGGAGATTGAATCTGTCTTGCTCTTCGTCAAAGTTCTACCGAGCCGGAAACTGCCCAAGGATGGAACTATTCTACCTGCATCGCTGGCTCGTTCCCATGAAACAGGACTTAATGTCATCGATCAGGGAGGGAATTCTCTGCGATCCCGGCGTTTTCGGCGGTTGCAAGGCTCTCCTTTCCGTCAGCCGAACACCTCAAACCGCGGAGTGCGCAGAGAAACGCCGGAGAGAACGTAGAGACAGGATGGAATTGCTATGCACTCGGGTCGATTGGCTTATTGCGCGGGAACAGCATGGCATTGAACTCAGCCCCTACCAGCACCACCAGCGAGACGTTATACATCCAGACCAGCAAGGCGATGCCAAATCCCAGAGAACCGTAAATGACGTTGTAGCTGGAATAATGCCGCAAATACCAGCCGAACAGGGCGGTGGCGAGATACCACATAGCGGTGGCAAGGGCAGCCCCGGGAAGCACACTGTGCCAAGGCTGGGTTCGGGGAACAGCGTTGTGGTAGATCAGGGCAATCACCGCGATGCTGGTCAGGCTGGCAATGATCCAGCGCACCATGGTCCACATCAGCAAGACAACAAGGCCGTACTCATGGCCGATTTCAAAAAGGATGCGGGTTTCAATGCTATTGCCGGCCACCATCAGGATGGTGGCAAAGGTAAGAGGAGTACCGGCGAGTATCACCAGAGAGAGGGCAATGAGGCGTTCTTTGAGTATTCCCCAGGTCTTGGGCAATTCGTAAGCGCGGCGAAAGCCGTCCATCCACGAGATGACCACGCCGGAAGCGGTCCACAGGGTGATCAACGATGTGCTGATCAATAAGCCAATAGGCCGGTGGGAGGGGTTCCGCAGATAGATTAAAACCGCGCCGCTGCCGGCAGGAAGGATCCGGTTGAGCGCATACCCAATTTCGCGGGCATAGGCGTCAGAAAGACGGAAGCTGGCCAGCAGCGCTCCGACCACCAGTAACCCCGGGAAAAAAGTAAGAATCGAAGAGTAGGCGGACGCCTTGGCAATGGCGAACGCATCGTGCTGAAACGCGCGCCAGAAAGCCAGCCGTACCAGGCTCAGGAACCGTAGCATGGGCGCATCCAGAGTATGCTGGGGAGCGGATGCGGGCAATTGAGAAAATATGGCAGGTGGCTGGTCGGAAGGTTCCTGGCTGGCTTGGGGTTTAGCGTGCATGGCAAAATCAAAAACAGGTCGTGCGCGTGTGGGGCGGGGCTTCCCTCGTCTCCACGAATTACCAAAAACAAAAGGGGCGGACATGGGCCCGCCCCTCTATTACACTCTTTTTCCTTACTCCGCTGCCAGTTCCTCGGTCTCGCCTTCCTGACGCATCAGCTCGAGCGCGCGCTCGGCTTCCTCGTAGGCCTGTGAGACTTCTTCCTGGACCTTGGCCGCGGCCTCTTCCATCTCTGGCGAGAGGCGCACGTTGCGGTAGTACTCCATGCCGGTTCCGGCAGGGATGAGACGTCCGACGATCACGTTCTCTTTCAGGCCGCGCAGGTGGTCCACCTTGCCCTGGATCGAGGCTTCGGTGAGCACGCGCGTGGTCTCCTGGAACGATGCCGCCGAGATGAACGACTCGGTTGCCAGCGACGCCTTGGTGATACCGAGCAGCAGCGGACGGCCGGTGGCCGGCTTGCCGCCGTCGCGGATGACGCGGTCGTTCTCCTCGCGGAAGCGGAACTTGTCCACTTGCTCCTCGAGCAGGAACTGCGTGTCACCCACGTCTTCGACCTTCACCCAGCGCATCATCTGGCGGACGATCACTTCAATGTGCTTGTCCGAGATGTTCACGCCCTGCAGCCGGTAGACTTCCTGGATTTCGTTCACCAGGTAAGACTGGAGCTCTTTCTCTCCCAGGACTGCGAGGATGTCGTGCGGGTTCAGCGGGCCATCCATGAGAGGCTCTCCGGCCTTCATGCGCTCGCCTTCCTGCACGTTGACGTGGACGCCCTTGGGAACTGAATATTCTTTTTCGGTTCCGTTATCGGCAACCACGTAGAGTTTGCGCTGACCTTTCGAAACTTCGCCGAATTTTACCGTGCCATCGATTTCTGAGATGACGGCGGTTTCGTGCGGCTTGCGGGCTTCGAACAATTCCACCACGCGCGGCAGACCGCCCGTGATGTCCTTGGTCTTGGTGGTTTCACGCGGAATCTTTGCCAGAATGTCGCCCGGGTGAACGGTGTCTCCATCCTGCGTCATCAAGTGAGCGCGTGACGGCATCAGGTAACGCTTGCTGTTCTTGCCTTTGATCACGATTGCAGGCTGACGCTTTTCATCCGGCGAATCGCCGACCACGTGACGCGAGAGGCCGGTAACTTCGTCGACTTCTTCGTGCAGCGTGACCCCTTCCTGCAAGTCCTTGAACTGCACCGTGCCGCCGACCTCGGTGACGATCGAGAAGGTGTAAGGGTCCCACTCGACCATAACCTGGCCCAGCGTCACTGGATCGCCTTCGTTGACCTTCACCTTGGCGCCGTACACCACCGCATAGCGCTCGCGCTCACGGCCCTTTTCATCGACCACTGCAATCGAGCCCTGGCGGTTCATGACCACCAGGTCGCCCGACTTCGACTTCACGGTCTGCAGACCAATGAAGCGGACGGTTCCGGGGTTCTTGGCATCGAGACGGGACTGCTCAGAAACTCGCGATGCGGTACCACCGATGTGGAAGGTACGCATGGTGAGCTGAGTTCCCGGCTCGCCAATGGACTGCGCCGCGATGACTCCAGTGGCTTCGCCGAGTTCGACGAGGCGTCCCGAAGCCAGGTTGCGGCCATAGCACATGACGCAGACGCCGCGCTTCGATTCGCAGGTCAGCACCGAGCGGATTTTCACCCGTTCGATACCGGCAGCCTGAGCGGCTGCGGCCAGGTCTTCCGTGATCTCCTGGTTGATATCGACTACGACGTTGCCGTCATAATCTTTCAGTTTTTCGAGCGACACGCGACCGATGATGCGGTCGCGCAACGGCTCGATGATTTCACCGGCTTCCACGATACCGGAGACGTAAATTCCGTCCACCGTGCCGCAATCGTACTCGCTGATGATGACGTCTTGCGCGACGTCTACCAGGCGACGGGTGAGGTAGCCGGAGTCCGCGGTCTTGAGTGCGGTATCGGCCAATCCCTTACGAGCGCCGTGGGTCGAAATGAAGTACTGCAACACCGTCAAGCCTTCACGGAAGTTCGCCGTGATGGGGGTTTCGATGATTTCACCCGACGGCTTGGCCATTAATCCGCGCATGCCGGAAAGCTGGCGGATCTGCTGTTTCGATCCGCGAGCTCCAGAGTCGGCCATGACATAGATGGGATTGATGATTCCCTCTTTGTCATGTTTTTGAAGTTCGCCGAACATTTCGTCGGCGACCTTTTCCGTGATGCCGGACCAGATTTCAATGACCTTGTTGTAACGTTCGCCGTTGGTGATGGCGCCGTCCAGATATTGCTGCTGGACGCTGACCACGTTCTTCTCGGCTTCCTTGACTAATGTTTTCTTACTGTCAGGGATGACCATGTCATCGATGCCGATGGACAAGCCCGCGCGGGTCGCGAAACGGAACCCGAGGGTCTTGATTTCATCCAGCATGCGGACCGTAGTTTCCAGGCCGAAGCGGAGATAGCAATAGTTCACCAGCTGCCCGATCCCCTTCTTTTTGAGCAAGCCGTTGATGAAAGGCATGCCCTCGGGTAAGTGATCGTTCAGAATGGCGCGCCCCACGGTCGTGTTGAGGAAGCTGCGGTCATAGCTGACTGGCTCGGTGTGAACAATCTCCTGATCGTCGTACGCAGTGGTCAGGTCGATCACTTCGCCGGTATAACGCAGGCGGATCGGGGTCAGGGTTTCGACTTCGCCCGCCTCGAGCGCCAGTAATACTTCGTCAATGTTGGCGAAGGCGCGGCCTTCTCCTTTACTGCCCTGCTTGGCCTTGGTCAGGTAGTAGAGGCCCAGCACCATGTCCTGCGTCGGCACCGTGATCGGATGGCCGGACGCCGGTGACAGGATGTTGTGCGAAGACAGCATCAGCACGCTGGCTTCAACCTGCGCTTCCGGAGACAGCGGAATGTGCACCGCCATCTGGTCGCCATCGAAGTCGGCGTTGAATGCGGTGCAAACCAGCGGGTGGATCTTGATTGCTTTGCCTTCCACCAGCACCGGCTCGAATGCTTGAATGCCCAGGCGGTGAAGGGTGGGAGCGCGGTTCAACAGCACTGGATGGTCTTTAATGACCTCTTCCAGGATGTCCCACACGATCGCCTCTTGCGACTCCACCATTTCCTTGGCTTGCTTGATGGTCGTGCAGTGTCCGGTTTGCTCCAGGCGGTGATAGATAAATGGCTTGAACAGTTCCAGAGCCATCTTTTTCGGCAGTCCGCACTGGTGCAGCTTGAGTTCGGGGCCGACCACGATGACGGAACGGCCGGAGTAGTCCACGCGCTTGCCAAGCAGGTTCTGGCGGAAGCGTCCCTGCTTGCCTTTGAGCGTATCGGACAGCGACTTTAGCGGGCGGTTGTTGGCTCCACGCAGTACCCGGCCGCGGCGTCCGTTGTCAAACAGGGCATCAACGGCTTCTTGCAACATGCGCTTTTCGTTCCGCACAATAACTTCGGGGGCGTGCAGGTCCATCAGCTTCTTCAACCGGTTGTTACGGTTGATCACGCGGCGATACAGGTCGTTTAAATCGGAGGTGGCGAAGCGGCCTCCGTCCAATGGAACCAGAGGACGCAACTCCGGCGGAATGACCGGGATCACGTCGAGGATCATCCAGTTGGGCTTGTTGCCGCTCTTGCGGAATGCTTCGACAACTTTCAGGCGCTTGGCATACTTCAAGCGCTTTTGCAGCGAAGCTTCGTTGCGCATCTTCTCGCGCAGTTCACCAGACAGCGTATCTACTTCGACCCGCTTAAGCAGTTCCTTGATCGCTTCCGCGCCCATCATGGCCTTGAAGCCGGCGGGGCGGTATTGCTGATCGAGTTCGCGGAACTTGGCTTCGTCTTTGATGACCTCGCGTCGAGGTCACGCAGGGAAATATCGAGCAGGTGGCCGATGCGGCTGGGCAGTCCCTTGAAGAACCACACATGCGAGCAGGGCGAAGCCAGCTCAATGTGGCCGAGACGCTCGCGGCGGACCTTCGACAGTGTGACTTCGACGCCGCACTTGTCGCAGATCACTCCGCGGTGCTTCATGCGCTTGTACTTGCCGCACAGGCACTCCCAGTCGGTGACTGGGCCAAAAATACGCGCGCAGAACAAACCGTCACGTTCCGGTTTGAACGTGCGGTAGTTGATAGTTTCGGGTTTGGTCACCTCACCATGCGACCAGCTCCGGATCTTCTCAGGAGAAGCCAAGCTGATGCGGATGGCGTCGAAATCGGCGATGGGGTTGGCCATTTCAAAAGGGCTCGAACGGAACAAGGTGATCCTCCACTCCTGCGGTTGTATCGTCTCCGCTTTACGGCTCCTGAACCAGGTCGTTGGTCATTGGCCTTGGTCGTTGGCCTTCTACCAGCGAAATCTCTTTTTAAGACCCGGCGGCCAGGAGCCGACCGCCGGTCTTTGTTTCCAAAAATCATCACAATCGTGATCTGCGGCCAACGACCAATGGCCAACGATCAACGACTGCTTTTAGTCTGCCGCGGCCACTGTGGTGCCGACCACCGGCTTTTTCTCTCCGGCTTTGATCAACTCCACATCGAGGCACAGCGACTGCAACTCGCGAATCAGAACGTTGAACGACTCGGGCACGCCCGGTTCCATTGCAGCTTCGCCCTTAACGATGGCCTCGTAAATCTTGGTACGGCCGTATACGTCGTCGGACTTCGCCGTCAGCAGTTCCTGAAGAATGAAGGCTGCGCCGTATGCTTCCAGCGCCCAGACTTCCATTTCTCCGAAACGCTGTCCGCCGAACTGCGCCTTACCACCCAAAGGTTGCTGGGTGATAAGTGAATAAGGCCCGATCGAACGCGCGTGGATCTTGTCGTCGACCAAGTGCGACAGCTTCAGCATGTAGATGTAACCGACCGTCACTGGCTGTTCGAACTTGTCACCGGTCATGCCGTCGTACAACCAGGTTTTGCCGGAAGTCGGCAAGCCTGAGTGTTCGAGCAGGGCTTTGATCTCGCTCTCGCGCGATCCGTCGAACACCGGCGATCCCATGAACACGCCTTCCATGAGCGTGGGAGCGATGGCTTCCAATTCATCGTCAGGCATGTCGGCGATGGTGTCGGCCAGCACGGTGTCTTTGAACAGGGCCTTCAGTTCCCGGCGAACGAATTCTTCCTTCGAATTCTCCGCGAGCAGCACGGTGATCTTCTTGCCCAGCTCGTGCCCGGCCCATCCCAGGTGGGTCTCAAGAATCTGTCCCACGTTCATACGGGATGGAACGCCGAGCGGATTGAGCACGATCTCCATCGGCGTGCCATTTTCGAGGTACGGCATGTCCTCTTCCGGCAGGATGCGCGCGATGACGCCCTTGTTACCATGGCGTCCGGCCATTTTGTCGCCCACGCTCAGCTTGCGCTTCATGGCGATGTAGACCTTCACCAGCTTGATGACGCCCGGGGGCAGTTCATCGCCCTTGGTGAGCTTGTCTTTCTTCTCGCCGACGATCTTCTTGAGCACGTCGATCTGACGCGAAGTCATCTCTTCGATTTCGTCGATCTGCTCGTTCACCCGCGGATCTTTGTCGTTGTACTTGATGCGCTTCAGGTTGCGCGTCGAGATACGCTCAATCTCATCGCGGTTGAGGATGTTGCCCTTGGTCAGGAGGCGCTTGTTGGTGCGCTCGTCGTGCAGGTCGGCCTGCACTTCCTTGCCGCCCAGAATGGCTTCAAGACGCTTCAAGCGCTCGTCGGTGAGGATGCGAATTTCATCCGACAGGTTCTTTTCCAGCTTGCCAATCTGCTCGGCTTCGATCGTCTTCGCGCGCTCGTCTTTTTCCTGGCCCTTGCGGGAGAAGATCTTGACGTCAACGATGACGCCTTCAATTCCCGGCGGGCAGTAGAGCGAAGCGTCGCGAACATCCCCGGCCTTTTCCCCGAAGATGGCACGCAGCAGCTTTTCTTCCGGGGTCAGCTGGGTCTCGCCTTTCGGCGTCACTTTACCCACCATGATGTCGCCCTGCTTCACCGTAGCGCCGATGCGGATCACGCCTGCTTCATCCAAATTACGCAGCATGGATTCGCTGACGTTTGGAATATCCCGGGTGACTTCTTCCGGCCCCAGCTTGGTGTCACGGGCCTCGATCTCGTACTCCTCGATGTGCAGCGAGGTGTAGTAGTCATCTTTCACCAGCTTCTCGGATACCAGGATCGCGTCCTCGAAGTTGTAACCGCGCCAGGGCATGAAGGCCACCAGCACGTTTCGCCCAAGAGCCAGTTCGCCCCGGTCCGTGCAGGGACCGTCAGCGATCACCTGGCCCTTGACCACGCGCTGCCCTTTCACAACCAATGGCTTCTGGTTGATGCAAGTGTTCTGGTTGGAACGCTTGAACTTGGTCAGCTGATAGATGTCGCTGCCAACTTCGCGCGACAACTGTCCGGGATGATGCTCGCCTTCGACGCGCACGATGATGCGCTGCGAGTCGACAGAGTCGATGAAGCCATTACGCTTGGCAAGGATCACAGCGCCGGAGTCGCGCGCCGTGACGCCTTCCATGCCGGTACCGACGATCGGCGCTTCGGCGCGAAGTAGTGGCACCGACTGGCGTTGCATGTTCGCACCCATCAAGGCGCGGTTGGCGTCGTCGTGCTCCAGGAATGGAACGAGAGACGCAGCGACCGAAACCAGCTGCTTGGGGCTGACGTCGACGTAATCAACTTCTTCTTTCGATACGAGGACGAAGTTTCCCGCCTTGCGGGCGTTGACCAGGTCACCCACGATGCGGCCCTTGTCATCAAGTTCGATGTTGGCCTGCGCGACGGTGTGACGGTCTTCTTCCCATGCGGAGAGATAGAATGAGAACGGTTCAAAATCAACCAGCTTCTTCTTGCGGTCTTTCAGATCGGCGTTGATCTTCTCCATCTCGTGCTTTTCCAGATGGTCGCCGACTTTGAGATCGCTGTCTCCGCCGTTGACCACGCTGACGTAGTCAAGCACGCGTCCGCCTTTAACTCGGCGGTAGGGCGACTCGATGAAGCCGTAGTCGTTGATGCGGGCGTAGCAGCTCAGCGACGAGATCAGTCCGATGTTCGGACCTTCCGGCGTTTCAATCGGGCAGATACGTCCGTAGTGCGTAGGGTGAACGTCGCGGACTTCGAACCCGGCCCGTTCACGCGACAGACCGCCCGGCCCAAGCGCGGAGAGACGGCGCTTGTGCGTGATCTCCGACAACGGGTTGGTCTGGTCCATGAACTGGGACAACTGTGATGATCCGAAGAATTCGCGGATCGCAGCCATTACCGGTTTAGCATTCACCAGGTCGTGCGGCATGGCCGTCGACATTTCCTGGTACACCGACATTTTTTCTTTGATCGCGCGTTCCATGCGGACCAGGCCGATGCGGAACTGGTTCTCCATCAACTCGCCGACCGCCCGAACGCGGCGGTTGCCGAGGTGATCGATGTCATCCACCTGGCCGATGTTCTTGCGCAGCTTCAGCAGGTAGCGGATGGTGCCATAGAAATCTTCCGGCTCCATGGTGCGGTGGTCGAGCTGCGTGACATCGTTCTTTTCGAACAGCTTGATATTGAACTTCAAGCGGCCCACGCGCGAGAAGTCATACTTGCGCGGGTCGAAGAACATGCCGTGGAACAGCGAGGTCGCCGTGTCCAAAGTCGGCGGATCGCCGGGACGCAGCTTGCGATAGATCTCGATCAGCGCTTCCTGCGGCGTAGTGACGGAATCGCGCTTCAGGGTCTGGCAGATGACGGTGCCCACATCGTCGCGCTCGGGGAAGAACAGGTTCATTTCCACGACGCCGGACTCGAGGATCTTCGAAACCTTATCGGCGGTCAGCTCGGAGTTGGTTTCGAGCAGCACTTCGCCGGTAGTGGTGTCGACGATGTCGCCGGCACACCACGCGCCTTCGAGGTCGGTGACATCGACTTCGATCTCGCTGACCTTGGCCTTCTGAATGTCTTTCAGAATTTGCGCGTTGATCTTGCGGCCGGAGTGGGCGATTTCTTCCCCAGATTTGTTCTTAATGCTGTGTGCCAGCTTCATTCCAAGCAAGTTCGTGGGCTTTTCGCTGGCGGGATCGAGGGTCCAGTAAAGCTTCTTGTCGCGGACGGCAATGCGGTCCACGGTGTAGAAAGTCCGCAGAATATCTTCGCCCGAGCGGAGACCCAGGGCGCGGAGGAAAATCGTCCCCAGGAACTTGCGCTTGCGGTCGATGCGCACGTACAGCACGTTTTTCTGGTCGTACTCGAACTCGACCCACGATCCACGGTAAGGAATGATCTTGCCGAGGAAGTAGGTGCGGTTGTTGGCGGTTTCGAAGAACACGCCGGGCGAACGGTGGAGCTGGCTGACGATTACGCGCTCGGTGCCATTCACGATGAAGGTCCCGTTGTCGGTCATCAGCGGCACATCGCCGAAGAAAACCTCCTGCTCTTTTATGTCGCGGATAGAACGGTTGCCAGTCTCGGCATCCTTGTCGAAAATCGTCAGACGCAGAGTGACCTTCAGCGGCGCGGAGTAAGTCATGCCGCGCTCCTCGCACTCGGCCACGTCGTACTTCAACTGCAAGCCCACCGGGTCGCCGCACTTGTTGCAGAAGTCCGGCGTATTGGCGTTGTAGGTGCCGCAACGGTGGCAAAGCACATCGCCGGGATGGAAGGGATCGGTGATGACTGTGAAACCACAATTCTTACAGGTGGTGCGAAGGTGATGCAGACCTTTCAAGTGTCCGCATTTACACTCCCAGTTGCCGATCTGAAAATCGACGAACTCCAACTGGGAGACGTTGCGGAAGTCGGTGATCGGAAACACCGACTGAAATACAGACTGAAGGCCGCCGTCTTCTCGCTCGCTCGGCAGCTTGTCCATCTGGAGGAAGCGGTCGTAGGAACGCTTCTGAACCTCGATCAGGTTCGGGATCTTGATGGTTGCTGGAATTTTTGAAAAATCAAAACGCTTGCGGAAGGCATTCTTCTTCTTGAACATTCGGAGACTCCCAATCTCTCAGGCGCAAAAATATTGCGCGCCGAACTGCGGAATGTGTGGAGACGGGGGTTGCCCGTCTGGCGGGTCAGAGACCCGCCGCCACAAGAACCATTGAACCTGAACAGACACGAGTACGCCCACAGGGACAAGATTCCCCGCAGGCGCCAATTGCGGCGCATGGCCAAAATTGAATTGTATCGTTCCGCGCCAGTATGTAAGGCCTGTTCCGTTTCGCCTGCCCTGCGAAACAGCTGCCGTCCCAATCCGTGGTGAACTGGGATGTAACAGTTATATCGATGATAACACTGCTTCCCAGGATTCAACCGAAAAAAGGAAAAATAAATAACGGAGCGCCGGGCGTCTCCGCCCGGCATTCCTAGCCTGCCCTGAGCAACCGAGCAAAGCGAGGTGCCGAAGGGCCCCGCTAAACGGCGTCACTTCACTTCTACTGTTGCCCCAGCATCGGCGAACTTCTTCTTGATGGTCTCCGCTTCTTCCTTGGAAACCCCCTCTTTCACCGTCTTCGGAGCGCCGTCAACCAAGTCCTTGGCTTCTTTCAGGCCGAGGCTGGTGACTTCACGTACCGCCTTGATGACATTGATCTTATTCGCGCCAACGTCCTTAAGAACAACCGCGAACTCGGTCTTCTCCTCGGCCGGAGCCGCGCCTGCCGCCGCTCCGCCAGCCGCT